>Ga0056128_1006237_pt1 | contig 15057 bp, 5 predicted proteins | sample WorMetLIZISLAND2_FD_71113 | JGI IMG/M metagenome (GOLD analysis project Ga0056128, IMG submission 71113) | Marine gutless worms symbiont microbial communities from Max Planck institute for Marine Microbiology, Germany - Olavius geniculatus... ...
AACTCAGGCAGCAACTCGGCAGCTATCGCTATATTGTCAGTCGCTGCCGTGACGTGGAAGCGAACACAGTCGCTTCACATTTGTGTAGAATAAAGCAGAATCTAATCAGAATTGTATACAATATTGAGTGTGTCTTCCCCTTAACTTTCTACGGCCCGCTACCGCGGAGCTAATTAGCCCCCGCAGATGACAGAGCTAATAGATGGGTCAGAAATAAACTAAAAAATTATTTGATTCACAAAATTACTTGGGCTGACACAAATAAACAATCGTACTGCTAAACAATCAATTATGCTACAGAGTGCAACAACAAAGCAAGATGGCAGACTTTATTTCAGTTTCTCCTCCAGGTCATGTAAGAGCGAAAAAATACATCGGTATACATTTAAGCTACCACAAAGATTAAGAATGCAGATTTTTTTTCACTGTAGATGGTACACATAGCACTGAAATAGACATAATTATAAGTCTATGTGAATAAAACAATATATATTCAAAAACAGAACTGCAACAATCTTCCTTATTTTTTCTGGAAAAATGTGGATAATATTAGAATGAAACGACAACCTGATGCAAATGTACCTATGTAAAATCACGTCACATATCACGTAGCACATGACAATGACAGACATGCACACGAAGCTTCATCACAAATACAAATGAACAAATACAAACCACTTATACAAACTGTACAAAAATTACAAAATTTACATTGAGGGCCAAATAAGTTATCTGAAAGTCTATCGATATGTGCTAAATTAATAACTTACATGATAAAATTCAAGACAGTAGCAGTATATAATGACAAAGCACAAAGGATTAATGAAGCTGAAGATGAGATGGTTCTCTTCAGTGTTCTGCATAGTTTCAATTCACAAAAGTGACTCAAAACTGCGACTCACAGTGACATTCACACAGGCAGATACAGGAGAGAATAGAGAAATTGAAAATATGCCAGAGCCCAGTTATGAAGAGCCCAGTTATATGAGTGAGCAAATAACTGCAAAAAAAGTAAAAAAAACTTTAAAAGTCCTTCCAGAACCATACAGAGCATACAGGTTCGGATAAAGTGGATCAGTGCATTATTGACATAACAGTCAAACAGGTGCGCACACATATGTACACGTCAAAGCCAAAGACACACTAAGAACTGAACTAAGAACATACTGGGTCAGCAGTACAGAATGTCATCACTGCTTATAATAGCATAGTTTACCAGAGATTACAGCTAAATCCATATTTTTGTGTATTTATTCAAAGTCTCTACAATAGAAACCAAGGGATATGTTAATAATGTGTCACTGTGTAGCTGTAGATATCTAACTGGGCGGCTACAGTCTTGGGCTTAAAATGAATGACTTGTCAAAGACTTCCAAGTACCTTTCCCAGATCTATTCCTGCAATATTTTACTATGTCATTCTAAACAGTTCTGGCATCATATAAAAACAATTTTCACGATGCAGTCACTAATTTGAAAAATAAAATTCGAATAGTTTCAAAACCATCTTTCATCAAATTAGGAAACTTTCAAGCCAATATTTGGTACTCAAGGACTTTTCACATTCTGGAAAAATGAAAAAATTTCAGGAACTTTCAAGGACTTTCAAGGATCTGTGGCTACCCTGGTCTAAACACTCTCTCCCCCATCATAAGCATAACACAAGTACTTTCAGTCACTGATGTACTGATAAAAAACTGCACTATGAGAGAATTTATTAGTTTGGCAGCTGCAACAAACAATGCTAATTCGTAAATGAAAAACAGTGAACCATTCTGGACAGAGAATTCCTGTATCAGTTGGTCAGGTCAATAATAACTCCATAATATACACTATGTATACAAACATGCAAACAATGACGGGCGCATCAGTCAGCACACTGGCTGCTTAGGCTCACAAAAGTTCCTGTGCTTCCAGTTGCCATCCATCCCAAAAAAACTTGCATATCTAAAATTTTTATTGAATTTTAGAAATATTTTTCTTACTTATTTACAATAGGGGTCTTCCATGTATGACGTCACACAATTTTGAGGAAAAATTAACCCATGCTTCCTACTACTCTGCAGAATTCATTTTCCTTGACTTTCGACAACAACATGAATCGTTTTCCCTGACTAATTTGTTCACGCGAAATACCAATGTCGGTTTTCAATCGCTTGCAATCACAGTAAAGACTAGGGCAACGAAACAAATTTAAAAGTGGAGGTACAAATAATTTGCAAGCGAAGCAAGCAGGAAAAATTTTCAACTGTTGTATACAACACTTCAAAATTTTTTCTGCATCTTTGTTAACTTTTGCACCCTGGTACTTTTAAATTCTCCGACTTTACCTGACCATAGAAACCATGTTAACCCCGCTCCCCCTCTTCGTCGATTCGGGTCCACTATTCCGAAGGTCCGCTATTCCGAAAGTCTACAATTCCCACTAACCCTAAGCCTAACTGTAAGTCTGACCCTAACCCTAACCTTAACTCTAACCCTAATCCCAACCTTAACCCAAATGTTAGCACTGTGGCACGTATCTGCACATTGGATTTTCGGAATAGCGGACCTTCGGAATAGCAGGCTGGTACCTCTTCGTCACACTTGTCTTGACCCTCCTCATCAAATACGCTGTCACAAATGTCTACCCCCCTCTCTCCCTGGCAGTCCGTAGTGTAGTCTCCAGAGATGATTTTCAGCGTATCTAAATTAACCAAAAGCACAAGAATTTTTTAAGAATTCATGAACGGTATCATACCCACTGTACATAAAATAAGACAACACAACTAGTCTCAGAAGTAGGCCACCTTGTCTGCCGATGGCACTTTTGCACTGGTCAGCTTGGTCGCTTGGCTCAGACCTTTCTGCAATGTCATAAATACATAAACAACATCCAATAAATACCAAAGCAATTACAGTTCACATCTACTTTGGCTGAAATTAACTGATATTGCGATTAACTACTGCCACCAAATTAACAGCAAGGTTTCACAATTTATAACGCACACTATGGCATCAAGTTTTATGCAAAATTAACACACTGCTGAGACAAAAAAAATACTGTATATATACTACTTAGCATACTTCACGAATATACAGGTTCAAACAGAATGATCAAATAATAAGGCAAATAACCACATACTTATGTGCAAAACAGCATGTAAACTTAGCATGTTACACAGCATTACTCATTTTGCATTTTCAGTCATTATTATTTACTTCAGTTTCCATTTCACTCAATATAGTTAACGTGTAACAGTAACATGGTGACCAGTTAAGTATTACTACTAAAATGTTTTCACTCATCAGTCCAGCATCCATGATGACCAACAGCTAATGCATGAAATCAACAGAGAGAGTAAGCATCTACTGACTGCAGCAGCAGGTGGTGGCCTAACATACTGGTAATGCGTTTCATTCGATCAATGGAGTTACTGTACGCCGGGCCGGGTTAGTACTGCAATGGATGACTGCCTGCAGACAGGTAAACCATCTCGATATGTAACCAGCCGCTTAGGTCAACTCAGCCTTCCGGGGTAGGTAAATCAAGCACCGGCCTATCTGGTGAGGTGCGTTCACCAGTGTCGGGTGGCAGGTAACACTGTGTGATCCCATATGGCAGGTGACACTCCGTAGCTCTGTGAGGGGTTCAATCTTCTAAAAAGATATATTCCGACCTTTACCTTTCACTGAGAGAATCCACAAAGTTTGTTGCCATGCCACAAAAATTACTATGGTCATTAAGACAGCAAAAATTAGTCTGCACTTATCAGACTAGAATGTCTAAAAACTTGAACATTTGTTACTCTACCTTCGATATTTCAAAAAGTTTTGTGTTTTATGTGTAAATCTACAATTACTAAAACAGCACAGAAAAAGATGTAGATAGAGTGAAGCAAAATTCACAAAGGCTGGCTGTCACAGCTGCCATGGTCAAACTGGTAATATAAATGAAAACTGCAAGTATATTTACACTATGAAGTAAAGAAATAAACAGACAGCAGCAACATGCTCGACGAATTTCATGCAAGACATGCAATAGTGAATGCAACAGAACATAATTTAACGACTTATAACGGATGCACACAAAAAGATGTTCATATTTCCTTTACAAGTCATGCTTCAGCAAAAGCATTTTCAATTGCGCAAAAAGACACCAGACAACCATTTTTAACAGAATTACTGTGGCAGTTGGTCCAGTAAGTGACTGTTAAGCATCAATGTGTTTATGATTCAGTTGAGTTAATTATAAACAGAACTCGTGAAATATAATGATTACAAAGGGATTTTCAAAACCTAGAACCAGGCTATACAAAAAATCTGAGCTCATGCTCATGAGATGTGCGAGAGCCTATAGTAGTTTCTGTACGGTACGTGAGTAATCGTGGTCCATCTCCATCAATTTCGTCGCAATTCACTCTTTTGCAGCAAAAAATCACTAAAAACCCAATTTTTAGGGTTCGAGGTCAATCAAGGTCATCAATGTTGACAATCCTAAGAAGCTCATCGCCAGTGCTTGTTTTGTTAAGCAGCATGTTTGTGCCTATCTGCAGCCATTTTCACGTTAGACAAGCCAGCAGCGGATAAATAACTACTTTTTAAGAGGGGAACCCCTATTTGACACCTGCGTGCATAGGCCTCCTTGAACCTACAGGGGCCGGACTTAAATTGCTAAAATCTACATTCAATGCTAAAAATTTCATACGCAGGTTTTCTCGGTCTATGCTAGCTCTCGCGCGTAAAAAATTAAGGTATACAATGAGTAAGGAAAATTCTGAACCAAATATTTCATGATTTCACATAACTACAGTACAGCTATTGTAAATAATCTAATACTAATAGCTTTGCAGTGTGACTTTACACATTCAGTTTTAGAATTTCAGACATGCTATTTTCTTTATACTATGCAGATTCAAAGGTATTAGCAGTATATCCATGCTCAATCAAAACTTAATTTCTGTTTCTCCCTTAGCAGTTTTAGACTGACATTTGCAACTTTGCAAAACAGCAATGGCATCCACAAGGAAAATATTCATTCAAAAATAAAGATCTCCAAAGATTCAGCAATTTGCCGGCATAGGATATAATACAGACAAAGGTGCAGTAGTGCAGTACAGATCTAAGTCTAAATAAAAACTGTGGCATAGAGAAAGACAGATAGCAGTCAAATAATAAAACAAATGAACCACACACACAGCCACTCTACACGAAAAAAACTAATGAAAGTGTGCAAAATGAAAACCAACAAAACCTAACAATCACAAAAATGTGATAAATATAACGAAAATGTGCAAAACGTTCACTGACAAAAAGTAATGAACATAAAGCATAATACTGACAGCAAACTCCTCGTAAGGCCCGACGGAGAGCAGAGAAAGTGTGCTAATGTTTGCGTCACTTGCCACTGCAGCCGGTTGAGCTGAGAAATGTGATTGCGAGACCGTAACGATTGGCAGCACTGCACTGACACCACCTGCAGCATTCGCCTGACGATGTTTATCAGTCAACGGCTTCTTCAAATGTTCACCAGTCACAGGTTTCACTCCGGCTGTGTTCAACTGTCAACATCCACAACTACAATACACAGCTGTTTCATCATCTAATGACTTCTTCTTCTTCTTCTTCTTGGCAAACTCCTGTCAGAGTGCTGGTGTACTGATGGCTTGGCGCCAAACGTCCCTATCCTTGGCCTTTCTCCAGGCAGCGTGAACTCCGAAGTTCCGTAGCTAGACATCTTCATCGACTGTTCTGAGCCAGGTTGTTCTTGGACATCTGGCCGGTCTCCTACGGTCAGCGGGTAGATGGAGCGCAATGGCTGTGACGCAGTAATGATCTTCCGCTGGGGCTGTATGAACTAGGTGACAATGACCAAAGAACCTTAGGCAGTAGGACCTGACCACTTCATGGACTGGTGAACAAAAAGTACCACCTCAAACTGTCTCGTTTGTAGTGTGTCTAGTATACGATATCCATAGGCACCAGGTACCGAATGCATCAAGATACTTACTTAAAAGTCTTGGTGATGGTCCATGTCTCGCATCTATAATTACCAGCAATTTACAGCATCTTGAATATTCTATTTTCTGTGCATTTCTCCCCATTTCTGCAGTAATACCGCCGTGTTAATCCCTGTTACCGTGGTATTACCGTTACAGCTGTTCCCATTACCATTACTACCACAGTAAAATATTATTGGCTGTCCCCATTACCGCGGGATTGCCGCAGTATTATCATTGTACCCATTACCATTCAGCTCTCTACCATGTACAGCAGCTTTTACAGACTATTAGGACTTCACTTCTTTCTTATTTAAAACAAGACAGGTACATCATTGTCACGATGGTACAGAGTCCCTCTGAGAATGCACAGCACCTACAACCCATTACTGATGCAATCAAACAATATTATCTTAGTTACTTAGTCACTTAATGGGCAAAGCTTAGTTACCCCATGGAGCATATGTTAGGAAAAATATTTACCTTATCTCTGGATGCCATTACCGGTGATGCAGGCACAAGAACTCGGGATTTTGAGCTTGTTGGGGTTTTGGGCAACTCTGCTCCCTACAACAAATTATAACAGTGACAAAAATATTAAAACTTCGCTGTGGTGACACACCCACAAAGTACACTGGACAATGAAAAACCGATAACAATGTAAGCATAGTATGTACATCAGTATGTATATCGGCAAATAAAGTTAAACCTAATTACCATCATCAGCTACCGGGAGCTTAACAAATGCTGCAGTCCTATATCAATGAACATTGATGCGGATATATCACATAGCATGTTGTCATAAAACTCAGTTTAAACTGCGCATTATGTTAACTACAAAACAGAAATTTGGGGAACCTGAATTTGCAACAAGTGAAGACTAATACAATGGAAATACTCAATTATGTCGTAATACATCAGCTAAAACATTAGTTTATGGATGTATGCTGCAAACCTTTCGGACTTTGTTGGGAGTCTTTATTGGCGTGTTGCTGGCAAAGCGCTTTGGTCCTGGAGTAACTGGTTTGCTTCCATACATGATCTCCTCTTCCATTCGTCGAGCCTTCTCTTGATGCTGCAATTAAATCTCAAAATCAATGAAAAAAAGATCTGCGCATAAACTGGGGTATCTGATGCACAGAAACTTTCCAGCACTTTCCAGCTGGCAAGGATTAAACCAAATTAAGCTCACATACAATCCATGTTGGCTAATGGACAGTTCCATTAACAGCTATTGGCCACTGGCATGGTAATATGCCAACCATCTTGATAACAAAACTTGCCACTTCTCCGATAGCAGTGACTATAACCATCGTCTACAGCTATATCCAAGCAAGACGGGGCTTCTTTGGTGCACCAAAACGTGCCGATTGCACCTCATCGAGAATTGATCGTTTTTGCTGGGTGGATCACAGCGTCAGCGTCAGTCCGCGATCTTGGTGCATATTTCAACCGCGATATGAGTATGACAACACATGTCACACGTCTCGTCAGCAGTTCATTATATCAGCTACATCGCATCAAGGCCATCCATCGCACTTTGCCAACCGCAACCACCATCACTCGCTAATAGCTTCGTGATTTCAAGAATCAATTATTGTAACAGTTTACCATCTGGCTTGCCTTCTTATCAGCTGACACGTGTTCAATCAGTTCTGAATGCCGCTGCACATATTATCTACGGCGGCAAGCGATTTGACCATGTCATACCACTGTTGCGCGATCATCTGCATTGGCTATGAGTGCCAAAACGTATACAGTTTAAGCTGTGTCTTATGGCATTTAAGACACTGAACCATCTTGCACCGAAGTATATCAGGAGCTGTGTCCCGGTGTCTGACGTAGCTCGTCAAGCTGGTCTCAGGTCGTCATCTCGACGTCTGCTGGACATTCCGCAAACACGTTCCAAGTGCGGCGAACGTTCTTTCACAGTTGCTGGACCTTCTGCATGAAACTCGTTCTGTTAACATTAGATCTGCTGCATCTGTTGACTCATTTAAGCGGCTACCGAAGACACACGTGTTTGAAATATTGTTCCCATTAATCTGACGTTAAGTTTTAGCATTTTAGCATTGGCGCTAGGCCCACTGTGTTCATCTTGCATGTTTTGTCAGGTGCTCTTGTTTTTATCTTAGGATAATTTTACGGCGCCATACAAATTGTCGTATTATTATTATTATTATTATTATTGCAGGCACTCATTTTGTCTACCCATTAAAAATGACCAGGCTCTGAGTTCGCCTGGATGGCTCACCAAATGCCAAGACACTGTACTGAAGTATTAAAAACATTGCGTATTCCTAAGTGGCTTCCATAATCCAGTTCAATTTACAATAACTTTACTACTAGTCTAGAAGCATCAATCAGTCATACATAAAATCATGTCAAGCATGATGAAATCTCTGTATCAGTTGACTGCAAAGCGAGAACCCACAATGCAGCCAAATACGGACAAGACCAAGCCAGTGAAGCTGTTGAAGGTAATCCACTTCTGCACCACAGAAATATCAGTGCTTAAGTTTCAATTTACATACACAAATAACACAACTCACCCTCAATATTTTTTCATTCTCTTTCTCGGCCAGGAAGTCGTCATGCTGCTTCTTGACAAACGCTTCAAACTGAAGTCCATCAACACGTAAGACCTGACCAGTATCATGCTCCCACTGTCCAATGTGCAGCAGGATTTCATGCTCAATCTATGACAACACAACAAATACAAACTACTGTTCAGTGATGATAAACTATATTGAGATAATTAACAAAGAGACCGCTGTTAAACAATGCACAACAACCAACTAGCTAAAAAGCAAAAAAACAGTCTTTGCACAACACAAGATAGATAAAATTACAATTTACATCACTTCTGGTTGTAACTGAAACCAAGCAAAAACCTTGATGTTTTCAGTCAAAACTAAACATGCATTGCATACTAGTATGCATATCAATACTCAACAAGCATTCACCTGCAAACATTTGAATAACAGAGATTTTATCAAAATGTTACATAAAACCTGCTATTAAGTTACTCCCATGTTAAGCGAACCACATTTTCTTGGATCCACAGCATGCATTTTAATGCATGTGAACTGTTATGAGTTAGCAATTTGCCAACTTCTCCTATTTGATGATGAATTGGTGTTGAATTGTTGATGGATTCATATCATGCTACAATCTTATAGTAACAGTAACTGCTTAGTACTAGCTAGCAGCTCACAGCATTTAAAGTAGTTCTGAACTATAAATGTGCGTTTCTAAGTCAATTATACCTTCGGCAATTCTGCCAACAGCTTCTTTCGCTCCTTTTCTTCCTTCAGCAGATTGCAGCCTCGATTGAAGTATCTGTCTGGGTTGTTTGCTCGACACTGTAGTTTCAAACAAACAGACATTAAACAACAACAATCAATATGCAAAGTAGTGATGATTTGATATATCGAAAATATCGATATATCGTTTTCGATATCAATATATGTATCGTATCATCAAAAAAATATCAAATTTTTCAATATATCGTGATATCTTTTATATATAGCGATATTTTTGATATATCGCGATATTTTATGCCAGAAGTTTACATTTTTATTACTGCATTACTAAAATAACGAGAATAAATGGAGAAAACAACAAACTAACTGAAGCAATTTAACGGCACTTACAACAGTCTATAGTTAATTTTTAAGTTCAATGATACAGTTTAGTATCTACGTAAAGCAAACTGCCTTGCTGAACATTCATGTCTTGTTCTTGTGCTTGTATAAGATTTACATCCTTATCATTTTAGAAATATCGATATCGCGATATTTTCAAAATATCGTACTGATATCGTATCGAAAATGAAATCCTGATATCGAATCATCACTAATGCAAAGTTAACGAACACAAACAAAAGTACCGGTAAATAAAACAGAATGGCAAGAAAATATATGGCGGGAATGACTACAAAATCAACAAGGACTTTTGTCTGCTTTAGTGATAGCTGAATACGTTACTGATTCGGGCTATAAACACCTTACAAAAACAATACAAACAACAAAAGAATCCTAACTGTTATTAACAAGCTGCAATAAGAATAATTACTGTACCTCAAGATCGAGATATTCATCCCACAGCTTCTGTCTGCGAGCAAGCATGTCATACATATCTTTGTACCGTTCATAACCGTTCTTCAGCCGTAAGATTTCAGCTTTATGCATTTCCAGCAGCTCTTCCGTCATATCAGCTGATATATACATACAGAAATATCATTGCTAGAAGGCTATGCACACTCTATATATGTGCCAATTCAATGTTACTGCGATCACTTTCATCATAAAAAATAGCTCACTTGTAAAATAAACACATTCAGTTGTTGTTTGTCCAGGCATGATCTAATCCACGGTTAGTCAAGGCTAAGCCAGATTGCCAAAGGATAAGCATACATACAACGTAAATTAAACACACATAAATATTTTTTCACACATAATGCATATCAGTTTGTTATGCATGAATAATTTTCACTCCATGCTCCAAAAACTATCAGCTACATAGTTTCAGTTATAAAAATCACTGAAACTTGATATCATACCATCGAAGAATGGAGAAAATACAGCTCGCTGTGCCTGTGATATGTAACATTTGTCCCACAATTCAGTCAGTTCAGCTCGAGCTTTGGACACTTCACGTTCTACAGTCTGTCGCTTCAAATGTTCGCACCTTTTGATTTCGTCCTTCAGCTGCACATGAAATCAGTGGTGAAGAAATGGCTAACGCCAGGGTGATAACAAGCCCAACACACACTAATATCAAGTACAAAAATATTTCGGCTCAGCACAGACATATTCTGCAGACATCTGCCTAGAACTGTGCAACTTTTGACTGTTTGAACTAAAAGTTAGCATATCAAATACTCCTGCTGAGAGAAACATTCACACCCATGATAACTTTTCGTGCATTTAAGTTTTTTAGTTAAAAGCCGTATGGGACGGACACAAATATGGATTAACAGACAGACCGATGACTAGGACCCACAGTCTTACATGGTAAATTTTTCCAAATTCCGCGGGCCTGCCAGGCCAGTTCGCAAAATTCCGTGGCCCACCGTGGCAAATTGTCCAAATTTTGCAGCTCACTACAACCTTCCGTTTGAGCGTTAACCAAGCTTTATTCTGTTTAAAAAAATTTCCGTTTTTGGATGCTGACATGGCGCTCAGTTATGCTAGAAACATACAAAAAAAATTATCCTTTTCAAAGTGCAATTTGTCAATTAGTCACATTGTGTTAATTTACAATTGTGCCGTATTACGACGGTAATTATTAATAGAGACGCAGCTTTAAGCAGTTCAGTTTGATTTTTCTCCATGATATAGTTAGTTTAAAACCAAAGATTGTACTAATCATCGGTCATTTCTTAATTTCTGTAAGATTCTGCGAAATTTCGTGGCAATATCAAAATTCCACGGAAAAGGGCAAATTCTGCAGCTCGGCTTGAAATTCCATGGCCCGTGAAAAACTGTGGGCCCTACCAATGAGCAAGACCCATAGTGCAGCCTCGCAGAATGGCCACAAATGATAACAGAAAAATGCCAACAAATTAGTGCAATATTTCAAGTTGAAAACTGTGATCGCCATCATTGTAAAAACAGAAATTGAAAAAAGGTGAACAACACACAAATATAATTCGTGAAAGCAATTATACCGAGTGAACAACTCGCTGGGATATGCCAGAATTCTGTGTCAGAAACTGACAACGTTCTTCCTGTGATAAGTCCACACGATCCCAAAGCAACTGCAACTGGCCTGTCAACGCTGAAACTGAAGCCGTATTTGCTGCCTTCAAACGCTCCAGCTACAAATTAAATCACACAATTAATAAATCAAATCAAAGAATTAACATCAGTAGCATGATTTCAGCACAAACACTGGGAAGATACTAGTGAATACACGCTCCATTATGCATGTTTAGTGTTCACAGTATGTGCTGTCAACTTCAACACCAAATAATACATTCGTCATCTTCATCATCATTTCGAGCTGATACATCACTCACGGTTCCTACTACTTTGCAGAATTCATTTTCCCTGACTTTTCCAGGACAAAATGAATTGTTGTCCCTGACTAATTTGCTCATGCGAAATACCAATGTTGGCTTTCAATCGCTTGCAATCGCACTAGAAACAAAGGCGGTAGAACAGATTCAAAAGTGCAGTTACAAATAATCTGCGAACTGTTGTACACAGTCTGCATAAAACAGTCCAAAATTTCTTTCTGCATCTTTGTTAACTTTTGCACCCTAGTACTTTGATTTTCCCTGACTTTCCCTGACCCTCTTATTTTTCCCTGACTTGCTTAAAATTCTGTGACTTTCCCCGACTTCCCCTGACCGTAGGAACCATGATCACTTCAGGTTGCAGAAACTGCACTGTGCATATTAATAAACAACATAGTGTTTTACTGCCAACTACTCTTAGTTTTCGTTCGATCACCCTATGTTCTGTGTTCAATGCAAGTCGAAACTTGTCTAGCAAAATAACACAAAAGCCAGAGCTTGTTACAGATCTTATATTCTACTTGATATATACACCTTCTAACGTTATCAAAGCACTGAAGGCTGTGCTGTATACAAAATATTAAAGTCGATAATAATGTTGTAATAAGAGGATGGATGAGAAAGCGGAATACCTCGTCATTGTAGCGTTTGACAGCTCGCATGCTGTCAGACGTAACTGAAACTGATTCCGGGTCATAGACAACATCGTGTTCAAATGACGTGTTTGGTGACAACTCCAACTCCTCAAGAAGTTTAGCAATGTTCTGTCGGGTGGTGGCTAACAACTTCAGACGTTTTGACTACATAGCACAATTTATGATGTCGTCATCGCGGTACTACAGCCAGTTTGAGAGTTTACACGGTTCAACTGATTCACAAAGCAATGTAGCACCAAGTGACTGCCAACCTTTGCACCAAACCGATTGGCTTGATCTTGCAGATATACGAGGGTCGTTCGATAAATAAGTCACAAAACAGTGACATTTTGTTAGTTTTCCAAATATTAAAAATCTGAATACATTTTGCAGGGAATTTAATTCTGAGTAGCAACTGTAAGTTTCATGATGATGACTTCACTGTGATGTCATTTATAAACATTAAAAACAGTCACATTGACTCTGAAAACCTCTCATAACAAACAGCATGCTGTTATTGTATTTTTATGAGCAAAAACTATTAACGCAAATTAGATTCACTCTGAAAATGCATCCAATATATGGTGACAAGTGCTTTGCAAAGCAAACAGTTCACATTTGGTGTAAAAATGCTGAGTGGGCAGAAATTTGTATGATATACCGAGGTGCAACCAGTCGTTCTTCAGTGGCATGGACAGCAGTTCTTTGCATCGAGCATTCAGAAGTTCGCTGACAGATAGGAAAAATCTTTAAGCAAACTCAGATAATATGTTGAAAAATGAAACATTAGTCTTTAACATTTAAAGAGATGGCATTAACTTGCTAATTTTATCTATTTCTTATGCTGATTATTCCTTGCGAATTATGATAGATTACTGGTGGGAAAAATAATACGCATGTAGACTGTGTTCTGTAAGCAAATGACGTCACAATAATGACGTCATCGTCCAAAAAAATTTTACACATGTTCAGAATAGAATTCCCTACAAAATTATATTTCAGAATTTTTTAGATTTGGAAAACTAACAGAATGACGCTGTTTTGTAACTTATCTATCGAATAACCCTCGTAGCACTGCATTCATCATTGTCATTTAATACTACTAAGCTGAAAGCTAATAGTACTCATTTTATCACCCCACGGAGACAAGAAGGCTGCACTGATCTAGTCACCTATCCCAATATTAACAATAAGCAAACTGACTGATCAAACTAAACGCATTGCATTACCACTACACCATGCCACCAATCAACACACAATAAGATCGGTGAATGAAAACAACAAAAATTTCACCTGTCGACCAGGTGACTGAGTTGAGACTGAATGACAAGATAATCATCACAGTGCAAAACAAGTACCTGTTCCACCTCCAAATCTCTGATGTGTTTGTCGAGTTCATCGAGCTGTTGATCGGTCGGCACACAGCCGGTGGGAATGTAGTACGGGATTGCATTCAGAGCATCGCACAGCTGCTGGTCGACATTCATCCGCGACTTCATCTGCTCCAGCCTCTCGCGCTTCTCCTTCGTCATCATCTCCACACACATCCGCAACTCCTTCTCCAACTGGATTACTGTCAGATCACTTTCTGGCTACCATACAGAAAGCACACATTCGCAATTCCAAATGCTATGATATCTATACCCTATCTATAATGCAAACCAAATTCACGATTACACCGATGTGACACGATCTGTGTAATTGGCAGGCTTCCATGTAATTGAAAATATCTGTGAAATTTCATGCAATCCTAATATTTGTCTATTTTTACCATATTTTACTTAAGTCATTTTTTCTTTCCACGAGCCAGTAGTGGTAAAATAACTTTTTAGAGGGTACCTCTCTAAAGATAAAGATTTCATGATCCTAAGTTTCACCGTTTTGATAAAGCTCAACGGTGTGATGGTCAGACAGATAAATGGATGCCTCACCAATAGCTAAGATGCACGAAACATAATACTCAGCATGAACAAAGTCAAAAAGAGGTGCTTTAATGCCAACCTTAAAAAATCTGGGGGCAAAATGTACCGATATCGATGCCCCCAGAGTTTAGGAGCAGGCATCAAAGCTCACCACTTGATTCCAACCGTCACATTCACTGAGTTGTGCTCGATCCCCACATCTTCACACTTGAGTGATGTGACCTATTAATTGCCAATAGACATGGACGTGGGCATCTGTTATTTTTATGGATTGGCCGACCGCTGGCAGTGCTTCTACTGCTGAGCACTGCAATCAATACTGATTTCTAATGACAGCTAAATGACATTAAAACTTTCATATTTTTATGGTGCAAAAGAATAACATGCAGGGCAAGTCCACCAAAAACTGGACATCGGTGGCAAAAACCTATTTGCTTTACTTACTTATAATATTGCTATTTTTAGATAGGTTATGGTATGGACCAATAGGAATTAAGT
>Ga0056128_1006238_pt1 | contig 15056 bp, 8 predicted proteins | sample WorMetLIZISLAND2_FD_71113 | JGI IMG/M metagenome (GOLD analysis project Ga0056128, IMG submission 71113) | Marine gutless worms symbiont microbial communities from Max Planck institute for Marine Microbiology, Germany - Olavius geniculatus... ...
ATATTACAAATATGAATTACAATGTAAGACTTACTGTTATTTCAATAAATTGCAAAAATTGTCCCATTGGCTGTCCATACAATTTATTCCTTCGTTTTCCACCCCTGCGATTTGGTGCCGGATTTTCCAGTCTCGCGTCTTCAGTCGCCCCAAATCGAGTACCGGCTTATCTGGCTGGGGAAGGCGGGGCGCGTTTACCTATGTCGAGTGGCAGGTAACACTGTGATCCCATACGGTAGATGACGCTCCGTAGCTCGGAGATGGGCTTCCCATAAAGAGCTATAACAAGACCGATACGTGGAGGCCAAAACCACATCCTTGTTAGAGTAGGGCCCTGCGGAGCGAATTCTTTCGTTTCTAAATCTAGCGTCATTTAACACACAGAAACGTGTACGATCGGTTAAAGCCTTCTAAGTTCTAACACACAACGAAGTAGGCCTACATGACGGCTTGGCTATAGTTGCAATAACACTGTATAATAGCAATGTAGAACTGCGTATAAAAACTGCCGCCGGCAAACCGCAGTATGTCATGACTGCAGTGCAATGCATACACAGCATGTTGCGTGCAGTGGAACCGTGTAAGTACTGATCGACGAATAATGTGAAGCGTAGGGCCTATGAGTTGAGTAGAGTAGAGTAGAGTTTGACGTATTCACGCCTCCTCTGGCACGTACACGCGATCAACGTTTTCTCTTGCTGTTGCAATTCTTCAAGACATCGCACCAAATAGTGACTATGGCATATATAGGGCCTATGCATTTGCACGAGTCTATTCTAGAACAAGTTAGGCCTACCAGTCAACGTTCTCTCGGCAAGTAGTCTGCCACTTCTCCCATCGAGACTCAACTTCTCTCCTACTCTAGACTTATCTGTTTACTGGTGCCTATAGACCTGCAGTGATGACTCGTAACTATAACGTAGCAAAGCGCCTCCCTTTTTATGATCTTATCGTTTACGTTTTATGAAGCTTTATGCCTACAACTCTGCTTTTAACTTAGTCTTTAACTTCATGCTGCAGCATTCCCGCTGTGTACTGTTCGTGGTAGGAGCCTTTTTGCTAAACGGCCGGTCATGTATAGGCCTAGCCTATAGGTAGGCCTACCATGTTTGTTTCTGTCTTACGTTCGCATTTCATGTACGATGGCAGCAACTTGCAACAGGCTCACAGCCGCCGCAAAACAATAAATACACCAATGAATAAGCAACGGAATTGCTCTGCATGCGTTTGCTACACGGTAAATCGGGACTAACGAGATAGAGGCAGGGATGCCAGGGAAGGAGCGACAGTTTCTTTGATTATCACCTCTGCTATTCAGACTAATGAATGTCGTCAACTCAGGCTGGTAGATGGGAAAGGCGTTACTCTTATCCATTTTATTTATCCCTATTTGAATTCTTGGAGCAAGTGACCCAATCCCTCTTTCCCGCTTTCTTCTTCTCCATTATTTGCCCTTTCTGTCATATCTTTTTCCTTCGTTTTTCCGGCGAACTTTATACGGAGTCTTCGGAATATTGTAAGCTCTCAGTGGTGTCTGGAGTGAAGTTCGATCTGCCGTAAATTATGCGACATTCTGGGTCCAAAACACAACTTGGAGCAGCTCAGAGAGATATATCTGCCAACTGCCGTCGAACGGCTGGAGAAACTTTCCCAACTTTTATGATCGAGCATTTTCTCCAGGGTTTATAAGAATGGACGCCACTGCTACAGAACGCATATGCTTTCAGCACATTATCTTAGCGCATCATCTGCATCATAATTTTTTGTGAATATTAAGCCACAAAATCGAGACAGAATGGTACTTATGACGTTGTCCGCCAATAGCATGCCTGTGCTGAGTTACCTGCTTTAATTATACACAGCTGTGCGTTCGCAAGTGTAATTATGTGACTATGGTGACTCAAAATACGAGACAGCGTGCCGTGTCCGTGTCGGAGCATCCTGATGTTATGGTATAGCTCTTAATCAAAAAGTCATCTCAGAACTAAGGAACGTCACCTGCCATATGTGATCACATACCTGCTGCTCGACACGGGATGCTTCTTGTTTTAACCCCAGCCAGACAAATCGGTACTCGATTTACTGACCCCGGAGAGATGTAAAGCTGAGTTGACCTTTTATTTCAGCCTTCTTTGAAGTTTCACTGCGTGCAAAAGTGAAAGCGTTAGTACAATCGGACAACATTTGTACAACCAGATGTGGCACGGTATTTTATGGGACACAGTCTAGAACAGCTAGTAGGCCTACTGTGCACTATACAATATGAAAGCAAGTAGCTAGCAAACGCTGTATATTGCACACCTGAGTTGTTATTCAGTTTCTACTGACATCGAGACTACGCCACAGGTGGCCAGCATAGGCGTATGCGTTTTTTGGCAGCCTGCCAAGGTATATTTTTTGTTGCGTCTTGCATGACAAATAGGCCTACAAGGTGACGCAAAATCAAAAAGGAAATTTCATTTCCATACGACGACAACATGTATGCATTAAGCTGCAAATCCAGTTTCGCTATTCGCTGCGTCGAGTGACAAAAAATGCGAGTTGCACGTGAAATTTTTTCTGTGCGATTTGTGGTTAACTGCAGCTCCTCTTAGCAGTAGATTATTTCGTCAACAATGCCAATGTTCTTAGCCGTTTGTACTGCGTATGTTACACTTTTTTATGCGCCATCCGGTAAATTATTCTATCTCTGTCGATCTCGCTGTATTATGCACGTTGGCCGTTCCGGTTGCATAACGAATCTTGCACAGGAACATGAATCCGTACGACATTTTGCTGCGCACGCAACACGGCTTGCGATCTGCAGCTAAGCCGATCTGCAGCTTCCTAGCAGAATGGATCATTGTCATCTACGTGCCTAGGCCTGCTACATACATAAACGATCTGGCTCAAACTTGGATAGCAGCGTAATATTGCTCGTGCCGATCTCGACTCTCAATGTAATATCAACCGGTTTTCGAAAATCTTTCGCTGACCAAGTCGTTGTTGAAAATGTGAAAAAGAGATTCTATCACTCCCTAAACGCGACGTAAAATATGGTCATCTTTAGAATACTTAACTGTGGAAAGATACCTTAGAATTACTCACTTACTCCGAAGCTGACTACTTCTCGAAGTATAGCGTAGCGACGCTTTTCGGTATCACTGTATGCCTGACTTCTCTACTGGGCATGGGCCTGTGCAGTAAATGTCATGTCCAAGAAGTCACTTGAAACATTTTCGGAAGTTGAGATCTCGGTGCCTGTAGCGACAGTTCGTTTAGCTGCAGAGTATTATTACAAAGCTAACAATGGAAGAACGTTTTCCCAAGCTATGAATGTATCACTTGAGAACATCGTGCAATAAACAATGGGCGACTTCATTCTTTGATTTAGACTTTCGTCGAGACTTTCGCTGAGCCTAAACCTCGGTCTAAGTATCCCAATGTAGCCCAATGCCCACATATTATGCGCGCGTCCTTTTATCTTTAAGCTTTTAAGCTGAAAATTGCCACACCGGATTTTCTCTGTTTTGGAGAACTCTTGCAGCAATTTTTTTGGTTTCCGTATATTTTTTCTTAGTTTTCCAGTTGGAGACATACGAACTGACAAACGAACAGGCAGGCGTACAGACGAGACCCGTAATGCGGTCTATTAAAACGGCCACATAACGATACAAATCAGATATTCCGGTGCCTGTCGTGCGTACACAGCTGCCAATGACAGACACTAGGCCTGCCTGCTGCATTTAGTCGAGCTAATGGACAGCTGATTAAATCGATAAATTCACTTACATCACCGCAGCAGCAGACTAGCAGCGGTAGCAGCAGTAGTAAGTACGAACTCGCTGTGTTGCCGACCGCCATTACCGTCGCGGTTCGTACTTGAAAGCGACCGGCGGGAGACTGTTCAGAGTCACTAGTTGGATTCAGCGACGGCACTGTTAGAGCATGGGGAGCTAATGAGTTCGTGGCGCTAGGATTGCGTGTGCTCTGATCACAGCGCGTAATGACTGACGTAGGCCTACACAGCAGCTTCCCCGTGACGGTCGCGTCTTCGTCTTATACTGTGCAGATCGATATGAACGCCCAGATCATTAGCGTCCGTAGTTTACATGAAATAATTGTCTTCAGAATACTGTGTATAAAGTAAGGGTCTTTTGTTGTCACGATCGGATAATTCTTTTCTAGGGTTGCTTTGTTTTCGGCAAAAATCAAAAGGTATAAGCACGAGCATTATGCATTAGCTTAGACATTCATATCTGGCTACTGAGAACAGATTAAATGTCTAAGCTAATACATTAGTTCGTGCTTATACTTTTTGATTTTTGCCGTTTTACATCAGCGCTTATACAACATTAAATAAATTGCTTGCAGTTCTTATATATAATTCTATAAATCAGCCTAATCCTGGCACCAATGTCTTGTATGTTGTAGGGAGATGAACCAGCCAGTGGCGAAAACCAGCGAAGTAATCTGACAGGTCGGTTATACACGGTAGCTCGCGTGTCTTTACTCGTCACATTGTTGCGTCTTGCTTGTTCAAATAAAAAATATTACCACTGCATGGCATAGTCAATGGGGCCAGGTAAAAAAATCGTGTAATACGTGCACGAAAAAGCACAAAAAGAACAGATATTTTGCTTGCTGTATGCTTGTTGGGCTTCCTCTCAAATATTATCATTAGTGTATAGTTCGTAAACTAACAAATAAATAAATAAACGCCGGGTATTATAATCACCTAACTTTGTCTTTGGCGGAGGTAATAACCAAAAGGCAATTTTTCTGCACATTGTCGTGTGAAAATGCGATAAATTTGTGTCTGACTTATCAACAAAAAATGGCACTGTGCGATACCGCAGCAGATTTTATTATAGGTGATGGACGCGGGGCTAAAACGTGACTGTAAAAGCAGCGAATGATGTGAAAAGGTTGCGCAATCTCGTGGATCCATCATATAATCAACAGCGCCTACGTTGTTGACAGTCGCAAAACTGTTATGTCATTTCAGTGGCGTCGTGCATTGCTTTTTTCATAAATCTCAAAAAAATTCTTATTTGTGGAAAATTCAAAGTTGTTATCTAGAAATACAAAATTTGGGCTGAAGATCCGCATTGTGGCGAATTTGGCGGCACAATTGAAATTTTGAGCACGTGTGTACGTATATGTGGGAAAATTGCAATTTTTGCCCTTTTTAACCCACGAGGCCGCTACGTTGATAATACAAGGCGACTATCCAGTGAATGGATGAACGATGGAGGTTTTGCTCCTGACTGCGTTGCTTTAAAGCACACTCGATCGTTAAACTGTTTATGTTTATGGATTTGCAGTACACGGAAAGCGCACTAACGCTCGCCTGGCCGGCGTTCTTGTCACTTCCCCGGCGATATATAACCATAACCGTGGCGCTTATTGTGCGAGGACCGAAACGGCTTATCGATCCAGTCATAACTGCGCTGTCTATTGCTGTCGTAAATGCGATTCAGCTTATAGTTCACGTCAGACGCGAAATTAGATTAGACTCTCTTACCGAAACAGCTACTGTGTAAAGTAATTGCGAGAACAGCACTCAACTTGAATAAACAGCGTGTGCCACAAATAATTTATTTCAGTATGCGACTGGTACAGTTCTATACATAAATTGACCACCGTTAGCAGCTATATAAGGAGTAACATCCAGTTAACGACTTTTTTAAAACTCAAACGATCTGCAAAATGTTATATGTATGTGATTCAAAGTGATGGGTCGACATTTTCTGTGCGCACAAAAAAGTAAAACTAAACGAACATAATTTGAAGCCAGGTCATTGGTGGTGATAACTTAATGTGAAAATAGCATTATGATCAGCACAGAAGCCTACGAAGCACGCTATTTTTTGACATTTATATGCATCACAATGTAGTGTAGCGACACGTTTCAGGTGTGGTGGGATCTTTAACGATTGCTTTATTACAAACTTTTTGAAAACTGCGTAGATCTGCATACAGCGAAAGAATGTTTAAAATCGATCAGTGTGTTTAATTAAAAAGTTTCATTTAACAGCATGAACAGTTTGGAAAAGTTCCACCCACAACTGCAACGAACTCCGTGGTGATTATGCAGAAAAATACGCTGCTGCACTACGCACTTCATTAGTAGTTGCAGAACTTTTCCGAAAGCCTCTCCTTCCCACTCGTAGAGGCTAGTACGTGGTTGTCGATCGATCGATCGCTATCTAATATGTTAACCACATGGCGCAGGCAATAATTCGACCGATAAACAACCGGCCAGCCGGCCGTATGTCACACGTCGCTGCAGCATTTTTATGTGCGGACGATGCTTAATCACCATTACGGCGTAAATACGTTCGTTCGTTCGTTCGTTCGTTCGTTGCTTCGTCCATTCGCCTCGCCAGGGGCGGCTGCGAATGCTGTTGTACGTTGCGTGGCCCGGCATAGAGCGTAGGCTATCGATTGGACGGCAGGCCGTGCCAGAGAGAGAGACAGGAACACAGGATGGCTCGCCGGACCGTGAACAATGCTTGCACCATGCCTGCTGGTGGGTCCGTCCGTCGGTCGGATCGATGGTTGCAAGTACTGGTCTACTCTACGTCTGCTACTGCTCGGTTCTGTGTGTTTGGTGCCACGTGTGTGGTCGACAGGCAGCCTTATCCAACGTGCAGTGCACACATCGATCTAGTACCGTTATTTCCTGACATACTTCGTCTTTCTGTTTCTCAGCATATTGTTATAGTGGCCCATAATCTCACTCCGATCAAGCGTGACGGTTAAAACGCGTTTCGCGTCTGTTTATCTCACGCACGTCCCATTTATAACACGCCGTCGATCAAAGTCAAGAATTCAGCACTAAACAACACTGTTTAGAATATATTATGCTTAGTTACACTCACAAAATTCACTCTAGTCACGACGCTGGGTAGCTCGAAGCCATAGTAGTCCTGACATACCTTGATGGTATCCATAGCATATGTTTTGAATAGCTTCGTGAAAAATCGGTTGATGGATATTTTTTCGCTGGCGTTCAGAGTCCGAGAAAAATCAGGAAATCACTAGCGGCAGAGGGCATATTCTTCTGTCTTCGGCTCTGTATGTGGCTGTTGCTGGTTTTCATTATTCCGCTTATATTTTTATGCTTCGGTTCGCCACTGCCGGACGCATTAAGTTTTCATGTCGTCCGTCCGTCCTTGAGTTCGTCCGTGCGTTCGTGATGTTTCTAGGATATCTTTGGTGTGCACTAATGGATCTTCAGTCACCAAACGCGTCTTATTTTTCACCGTTGTGTTGCACCGCCTGCACCGATGCATCGGAAGAGCTGATAACTGACAGTTTAATACAGTGCCAAACTAGAAAGCAGTCAGAGCCCGCATACCTCCGCCAAGGCCATGTTGTTCGCACCATATTCGGTTTAGCAGCGGTTTCTCTTATGCCCCATTGAAAGCAATGTTAACGAAAATTTCAAAGTGATCCAGAATCCAGGATTCCTTCCGGATCACCCCCAAAATTGAATCACTGGTAGTTTTTGCCACTCACGACATTCCTTGAAAATTTAAGAAAGATCCGTCCGTAACTTTTTGAGTTATCTTGCTAACACACAGACAGACAGACAAACAAACAAACAGAGTCTGACAAAAACATAACCTCCTTGGCAGAGGTAATAACTCGGGTCTAGCATTCTGAAGAAACTTGGCTGTGAACGTTTTATTCGACAGTTTGGTATTTTTTTGCATTATTCCTCGAATCTAGTATCGTATGAAATTTTGCAGTTTGGCATTGATTTAGAATTAACGGATGATTTTGAAAATTTGGCACTTTTTGTCAGTAGTATACATTGTGTTTGGTATTTTCAGTTTTAAAAAGTTGGCAACCCTATACACCGGTGAAATTCTCCAGTGAGCAGTGATGGGACCAAGGCACCAACTCGCAAGGCCAAGACCAAGGCCAAGGCATTCAAATTTCAATGCACTGAATACCGAATAGGTCCGTATATGCACACTATAAAACATGCAATTTAGATGTAAAATCTTTTATTAGGATTAAAAATATCAATAATCTTATTGATTTGGTGGCAGTGAACATCAATCTAATATTTACATTATGGCATCAAAGTTCAATAGTCCATAGTCAACTTATCAACTGCAGTTACAAATTAACGTTGCATGTTGCATCAGAAACATCAGATTCTCAAGCACAAAGTCTTAATTTGAATGGTGTGGGTGCATTATAATGCTGCCCTGTGAGAAACTCATTCTACAAACGCTGATGTAGCAGGAACACTGAAGAGGCGAGAAAATAGCGGCCTAAGGCAACTGTAATTTGTGTCAGCGAAACTAATGCGTAGTCAAAGCTCAAACAGACCTATGTAAAATATTTACCCAAAAGTGTGTAAGAAACTACAAGCAAACTTTCGATTTTATATCAATATCACAGTGATTTATGCAGTGCGTATTGTGTTGTATCTTGCGTTGGAGGTTAGTGTACTGGTCTCGGTCTTGTGACAAGACCAAGACCAAAGCATTAAAAATCTGCCTCGAGGCAGCCTCGAGGCGAGGCACTGCCTCGAGGCATCACATCACTGCTAGTGAGTGAATAAAGCAAACCAATGAAAATTATGTCCCTGATGAATCTTTGACAACGATAAACTGAGAGATCAAAACATCAGAAGTCGAGGTCTTCAGGCGGACGGAGGCACACAGAACTCAATACTATACTTATAATTATGCTGTTAATAATAACTGGTTCACGAAATGGCGACAGCAGATAGCTTCTGTTTTCACTTCTGCGTGAATTTGCTCATTTGAGCTAGATGTTTTTTTTTCATTCATTCGCAATTCAGAAAAAAGAACTATAGTGCCGCAACAGAGCTCTAGAGACGTAACACGAACAACGAAAACAAACGATAGAGTTGCAAAGCCTGCGGGCACTATGCAGCGACGTGACACAAACTGATACAAACTGTACGAGAAGTTGTCACATCACATCTAACCGGTTAAAAACGGCGCCCGCCTTTGCTGCATTGTGATTTAGTGCAGCGGGATACGGTGTCCACCGCGATAGCGTGGCGGCGACCGAACACTGCAGCGCCGCAGCCCTGCGATGGACGATCGGGGACCGCTAAACGGTTTTATGGTCGGTCCTCCGTGACGTACGTGATGCTAGCTGGGCTGACATCCACATTCGCTTACCGGAGTGTCGTCCGTGGGCGTTTTTGCGTGGGCACTCTGTTCATGGCATCGACGGGTGCTGTGGTCAACGGAGACAGCGAAGAGAAAACGCAACGTTGCCACGATATAAATGACAGGCCAGTGGCCAGTGCGCTGGCGACTAGTAGAGGGGGAGAGAAGCGTATATTGATCGATCGTAGGGCGTGTGCACATCTCTTGACCTGGCTTCACGGCGCCCGGCGGCGCGGCACGCGATCGAGGGAGGAATTTTATCGGCGATATTTATCTTTCGTGTCTGGTGATCCGTGTGCGCGGTGACTGCGGTCAGACCGGTGCGAGTGCTGCGCCGCCAGCGCTAGAGTTCTGTCACGTTCAAACTGCTACACATTGTAGCACTTCTTCTCTCCTCTTTGGTCGTGCTACGTCAAGTTCTATTATACGCGAGCTTCTCGCCTTCGAAGTCTTACTGACATACTGTCACAATATAAGCTATTTTAAGCTGGTTTTATGGCACAACTAAACTCCCAGATGTAGAGGCCTACGCTTGAATTACATACAATCTTTTGATCGCAATGTTTGTCTAAATTCATTCAGTGCTGCCGTCCTAATAGGTAATACGTGTCTTGCCCGTCCGTCCGTCCATTTGTCTGTCTCTCTGTCCGTCAACGGCCTTTTAGCTCGAAAACATCAAAGTGCAGAAAACCAAAAGGGGTGCTGAAATTATATGACTTTAAATTTATACACTCGACCCCAGTTTGTATCTGCAGCTTTAGCGTGGCAGGCTCAGGGGGGATAGATTGAGCAGCTATGCATGTAAGTATAGGTTACGACACGGTTCATATACACAGTATTATGGGAGTGGAACTGTAGACCGTGTTGAAACGTGCTTATTTTATGACTGTGATCGACGATGTGTTCTACCTGAGACTGGGTGCTGTATACACAGACCCGAGCCACGTTTCGGTTGTCACGCGAAGTGAGATTATGAGCAGTTGTAACACTCCAGTCACTGCAGTGAGAGATAGGCGACGAAAGTAAATCACGGAATAAATAGGCTCTATACAGTCACATTATGTCGGTGTGCTCTGCAGGTAGCGTAGCGGTGCGTTTGGTGTCGGCGGAGTGCATATCAGCAGCCTCAGAGTTGACGGCGGCGGCGGCGGTCGACTCGTCACAGAGTCTGCAGTCTGCAGCCAGTGGCGATGTCTGCGCAATCGTCCGGCCGGTCGCCGTGAAGTTGCCGCTACGCGTCGTCAGCGATCGTATGAACGTTGACGCCACTCTGACTGCTGCTCCAGCTGCAGAGGCGACGCCGCAGTCGCTACGACTACTTGCAGGCGAGACAGACAAGACATCCTAACCAGCAGTGGCGTTGCACAAGGAAAATTAAGCTCTAAATTCTACTCTATCGGAAAATGATATTTTCTTCAAAAAGTACGAAACTTGGGGCTGAAAATTCCCATTTTGGGGCAATTTAGGCTCAAAGTTGAATTTTTGAGCACCCATAATCTCTTGTGTCAGAAACTTATAACCGTCTGTCGGAAATTGCATTTAACTGTTTTTGTCTTACTTTTTTTAACCCACGATGCCGCTGCAATCCGGAATACTTTTAGGATATTTAACAAACTTGTACGAAACACTGCAGTCTTAAATAAAGACCATTTATAGCATAGTAGCATACCACCGAAAGAGCCTGCCGTTTAGCGAATAGAGTGGCGAATTTCGCTGGTGGAAATTTCAAATTTGTATGCAAGTTTTTTTGCAAGTCGTGACAAACTTAAACAAAGTTACAAAATTGTTCAGGCCGTGGACTTACGCATGGCCGAAGTTAGGGTCAGGATTATGGTTAGGAAATGCGCTAGACCAGGTGTGGATTATTAATTACGGTTTTGCCGTGTAAAACGGGTTATATTGCGTTGATCGATGTTTAATCTATGCTTTTATTTCGGTTGTTGTCAGCAGGCAAGGCGGGTAGCAGCGACTCACATGTCTCGGACCGGTTTTCGCTGTCAGCTGCTGTCAACGAGAACGAGACCAGAGAGATGGTGTCCGCTAGGTGGCACGACGTCGGCGAACCGCACAGCAATTCCGACGACGAGGTTAATAGTTTCATACTTTCACGATTGACGTCACCTTGGTCTGCACTCTGCTGATCGCACTCTGGTCCGAGCTGCAACGGTGTGGACTGGTATCATAGCGCCGTCAAAGTAACTAGGATCCTGACCACGAACGCAGTCGAACGCTAATTTTGAACACTATACGCTGAGGCACTAGCAGCCAATGTAGCGTGTCACGCAGTGTCGCACTCGCAGTGATGTGATTTCGGCGAACACCAGTGATCAGTCGAGCTGCAGCGTGTAGTACTGCCAACGCTTGACAAATAACGCACGAAAAGTCTTGGTCGTGAAAGAACGTCTGGTTCGTAGATGTAATAAACGTTTTTAACGTTATTTTGTGATTTATTTTCTCTACGTTTTTTAACAGTTTCTTTAAAACGTTCATTAAAATTGCATCAAGATCTTCGAGAAACACTTCTGAAAACACACAGACGAATTTATATAGGCCACAGTGGTGAGAGTTTTTTTTAGTTAGTATATGCTTAGTCTTGACCATACGCTTAAATTGAAATTGAATAAAGTTCTTTTTCTCTCTCTCTTTAGTTCCAGCTGTACTCCGCGCATAGCAATAGGCAGTAGGCAAAAGGTTGAACAAATTAGGCTAACGTTTTTTGGTTCAACGTTTTTAACGTTTTGCCACATTTTTAACGTTTTTTAACGTTATCTTTTTATTTTTTTCTGGAAGGTTTCTCTACATATGGTCTAGTTTACATGGCTGCGTATAGGTGTGCGACGTGTTCTCGAGGGCGAGGCGGTTCCAGACGGCTGCTGCTGGGTGGCTGACGTACATGGTGGACGAGCGATGCTGCGTTAGACTGTTGAGAGCGGCACTGGCTGCAGGCTTGAACCCGCGTTCAACCTCCGCTTCCGCTAACAACAACCGATGGATGATCACCCCCACCCTTCCACGAGCACGTCACTGGATGCCGCCACTGTACCACCACGACAATCGCTTGACTGCTACTTCTGTGATGAACGAACTACCTAGACCTTTCCTCGACTTCACCAAGATGCAGGTATATAGGCCTATACCGATGGACCGACGTGTGATCGTTTTAAGCCGAGCTTACTTACGTAACGGTCGAGCTTATGGTACGAGTTGTCGTCTGTCTGTCTGTCCGTCTGTCTGTTTGACTGTTACGGATGTATTGTGGCTAAGCGGTAAGTCGTAGGGGGTCGGCGATGATACCATCGGATATGGCGCTGGCGACTTCCTATAGGCTGTCAATAGTAACCGTGTCTCCATCTGCAGCGGTTTGGCCGCAGTTTTCCACGGAAAGTTTTAAGCTATAATTGGCCGTATCTCGGAAACGGCCAAGGTTACTATTAATCACTAATAGGAAGTGGCATAGGCCTCGTCTTTCAGATGAAATGAAAATCATCGATCGTGGATGACGTTGAAGGTCACTGACAACTAGTATCGTTGGCTATCCTAGCAACAGCTGGGTTTCTTGTAATATATGCCGCAATACCGGTCTTGTCAGTTTGCCTGTTTCTATGTCCGTTTGGCTTGTGCGGACTCCTAAATCAAAAAAAATGACAGGTGTAGAAAAACTATGGTAGGTGTGAACGTTTCATGGGGTCCACATTGCAGGAGTAACCGGCGTGCCAATTTTGAGATCAGAAAGTCAAAGACCAGGTTAGGGCTGTGGGATTAAGGTTGCGCATTGCAGCTTATAGCAAGGCCGGACGGCCGCACACGTTATGTCGGCAGTGGGCCGTCGCATTTCTTTAGTATTTGATGCGAATATATACGAATGATATAACAAGGAAAGTCCGTATACATATTCGTTAAGGAACGTACAGAGCGACGTAGTTAACTGACAGGGTTTAGTTTTTGGCGAACTTACCAATTGGCGAGCAGGGCGAGCCTATTGGGCATTGGTTGACGTGTACATAAACATAGTCACGTAGGTCAACGACACTGTTAGACGGTGCTTACTGTAATGGAGTACTGTTTGCCCATTGGTCGGTTTGTCATACCGAAACCATGTCTTCAGTTCAGTTCAGTTCAGTTACGTCGCTCTGTACGCGCCTTTAGTGTATGATTAGCGTTGACAGTGCAGTGATTCGTTTAATAACACGCGGCGAGCAGCGGTTGATAATGCGATGCTAATCGAATCATCTGTTACCTGGCTAATGTCACGACTGAGGTCACTAACGTCACTGGTCAGTAGACTGGACGTTCGCTTGTCACGTACGTGGCATCAACTCGGCGTTGCTATACGCTCTGGACGATAGATACTTCAATCTTTCACCATGGCGCATGCTGCTGCTGATTGCGTCAGGTGCGTTCTGGCGTTTGTGGGTTAAAACGTTGGGGGAGGGGAGGACTAGAAGGTGCAGTTTTCCGACGGACTGCTTTTAACTTTGCTTCTTAATTCCTCCATAACGGTGGGTTTTTATTCCCAAATTTTGTATTTTTGGAAGAAAATTTTTTGACAGACTAGAAATTAGGGTAGGGGAGGGCAATGTGCTGCCTGCCACACCGCCACTTTATTGCGCTGACAATGATGCATGCAGGAAACTCGTGAGACCTTGCGTCGCACCATTTTTGCGGTTTTATTAAACCTGGGTTTTTTAACCTTAACATTTGACGGGTTTTGGGCGTTGGTTTTTCAAGTTATTAGCATAATGAGCACTGTTAAGGAGTTCCTACGTCAAGTATATATTCGAAAATTTGCACATTTGCAGGTTTAAACGTTTTAAAAACTCAACCGTAATGAAATCTTTTATGTTAATGGAACAAGAAATTAAAATTGGATTAAGTGTGGGGTGGTTTGGGGAGAGATTTTAGCTGTAGTCGTTCACCCAGTGGGTGAGTTGCTTGACCATGCTCGGGTGTCTCAAACTTGGCAAACGTGATACGGAGACAGGGAGGGCAGGGGAGACAATTGCTCACCCTTAATTATGGGCTGTCGAAAAAGTGTCGGAATTTTTTTTTGTCCGAAAATTGTCCAAAAATGCAAATTTTGGGGCTAATTAAAAACCGTTTATAGCAGAAATTTTAAGGCAGAATTGAAATTTTGAGCACCCATAATCTTCTTTGACGGAAAATTGCAACTTCCTGCCAGGCGTCGCACGACGACCGCAAGACCTTTACAGTCAGCTGTCAGACATTCGATGAGACGAACGGCGTCAAAGTCGCTATCGATCTCAGAGACGAACGAATGCATGTCGAGTTGTGACGTGACAGGCTATCGATCTATACTCCATGCCGTCTATACTCTGAACTACATGCCTTTCTGATCGACCCAATCTGTGCTGGACACTATCTTGCTATTCCACCTGTGTGCGATTTACCATTTTCGTCGGCGTTCTAGGCCAGGCGATCTTTTGCTGTCCATTGCTGCCATAGCGTTAGCATGCATCGTTCACTGGTCCCAATGGGCGTTAGTCCGATCAGCGACATGTTAGGGGTAGCGTTAGTAGTGAGAAAGTTAGGAATAGAGAGAAAGTACGTCTTTGGCTATGCTCTGGACCTTGGCTGTGGCTGACTGAAACCCGACGATGTGCGGACTGCCGATAGTTGTAGCCCTTCGGACTAGTGACCAATCACGGCGTTGTTAATGGTGAAAGATGTTATGTTAACCAACCAGTCAATCAAGAAACAAACACTTGAATAAAACCTATATCACTAAAATAACTTGACTAAATAAAATGATGCTAAAATGACTAAATAAGATGATAACTAAGAAATGGATTACACCAGAGACACTAAGTCTAGTTCAAGAAAAAAGAATCTTGAAGAAGAAAAGAGACAGTAGCGAACTGGCAGACAGGGAATATCGACAGAAATGTA
>Ga0056128_1006239_pt1 | contig 15055 bp, 13 predicted proteins | sample WorMetLIZISLAND2_FD_71113 | JGI IMG/M metagenome (GOLD analysis project Ga0056128, IMG submission 71113) | Marine gutless worms symbiont microbial communities from Max Planck institute for Marine Microbiology, Germany - Olavius geniculatus... ...
CGACTTACCAGTACAGTTTTAAAATAAAGACGAAGCAACAGATTTTCAGTGATTTTGTGGTTTCAGTAATTTTCTGAGCTGACGCATGCACTACCCAGTATGAATTCATTGTTGTCAATGTCAAACTACGACTTCTGCATTTCACAAGGTAGTGTAGCAACAACCTTAGAGCGAGGTGGCCAAAACTAAAGGCACATGCGTCAAGTTTCTTTCTAATATTGCCCGCCAAAATTTATTAAAATCGGCCAATGTTTCACGGAGCTATTCAAAAAATAAAACTGGCATGTTTTTATGGACCGCAGTGTCGAGGGTAATACTCTTGCACAGTTCAATTTCCAGCGGCAATAACAAAGAATATTTAACTGCTGTATTCAAATATTGACCTTAGTCACGTAAGAAATTTCTTTCGGAACATTTTGCTGAAAACCACATGACTCTATGACGTACGGTTGCAAAATTATGGTGTCATTAAATTAGTGCAGTTTTTTGGACCACCCTGTATATTCATAGGGGTACCATGGCGAGAGGGCCTCAAACGACAGAGGGAAGTCAGAACCGGCGATTTTTGGTAAGTTGACATTTATTGTGTGATTTTAACAGCATGGACTCTAGTCTATGTCGCTATCGCGCGTGACATGAGCATTAGCTTAAATTTCTTGTTTGACTTAGTAGCCCGTTCGAGACAGACAGACGGATAGACAGAAAGACAGATGGGCGTACGGACGGGCAATCCGTAGTGCGGTTTATTAAAAGGGCCGCGTAATAATACGCAGTGCACAGTATAAAACGCGTTTAATTTTGCGTAATTTATGGACACATTGTACACCAAGACATATCACTGGCAGTAACGTCTACTTCGATCTGTGATGTCGTCAATTCAGCGCCTCTGCATAGGGTCTTTGCTTTATCGCCACACACAGCATTACCTTCTTCAAACACAAACTCTACCTGCACGGTTAGCCTAGTTGTAAAATTTTTGTGAAAACGCTGTACGGGTACGGGAAATCCGCAAAAAGTTGTAGAACAATCAGCAAGTCGTACAGCAAGTTGTACAAGTTGTTGTACAAAACTACAAGTCCATTACGAATCGAAATAATGGAGTTAGCGCCCAAAGCACTCAGCTCACATCCACACATACACCGTGTCTCAAAAACAAGCAAAATTTTTTTCGTCATAACTTTGCCAAATTTCTAATAACTTCGACAATTTTTGGCAAGCAGATGGCCAAGGCGATAGAATTATATGTGGTGCACTGAACTTTTACCTTACCTAATTTGTACCAACGCACCACCGTGTTAAAAACAGACGCTCGAAATTGTTATATTACGCGGTGATTACGCGGATTGCTTACTTTTGCATCGTCAATTACACAGAGGGCACCACGTGGTTTAATAATTTTGTTATTTTTGTGGTATTAAATATTTTTCGTTAAAAAATAGCAGACAGCAAAACAGCTGACTGATGAGCTCAAAAGACATTTAATCCATGAATGAGCACTGTGCAGTGTGCAGTTGGACCAGTAGATTGCTAATGCCGCTATCGGCCGGTGGCGTCGCGTCTCAGCCATTGGGCATAAATTCTGATAATTTCGAAGCAAATTGTTATACAAATTTATAGTTTTGCTAAATAAATTACATGTTAGTTTATTATGTGTTTAGTTAACTTATTACAACGTTTACTGGAGACAACATCCCAGCGTCATGTGGAGCCTCTGCATTTACACGGTAGTGCGCTGACATAAATTAGGCAAGGTAAGTGTACTTTACATAATTTTATCATCTTGGCCATTTTTATGTCAAATTTGGTGGAGATTCGACAAAGTTCTGACAAAAGCAATTTTGTTTGTTTTTTTTTGCGACACGACGTATTATGTAATTTGACGCAGTGCCTTCAAAGCTGTAACTATAATATTAATAATCTGACGCAAGTTCTCCAAAACGCGATCAAAATTTCCTGTAACTTTTCTTTTAGTAATTTGTTTATTGTACATTATATTTTTTAAAAAATTAAAAACAATTTTTAGGTTTGGTAGCATGTACGGTAAAAACGTTGCAGCCATCATCCTTTCTTCTTTTTGTATAATAAAAGTATTTTATTTGATTGATTGATTCAGTGCGTGAGTGATTGACTAATTGATGACTCGGCGACTTACCAGAGCAAAGAGCACGAAAGCCAGGAATATGGCAACAGCGATAGCGGCGACAACGCCGAGGAGTGAAATAACGTATGACGCTTTGGCCAGATCTCGAGCCTTCCTGCTGGCTTGGGGTCCGCCGACAGCAAGTTTATGTCGCGCCAACACTACGTCCGAAACACGCAGACACATTTCGTCATTCACCAAAATTTCAATTATTTCGGTTCCCTTGTGGATTTGTTGTAAAATGTGCTGTACGACAAATCCTTAACGAGCTACATTATAGACATCAAGTCCACAAAAATTAAAAGCCTATAAAAATTACGATATTCTGACAAGCCAGGATGTTGTGTAGCTTGTTGTAGGATTTGTTGTTCAACTAGGCCACGACAACTCGATGTCATTATAGGAGAGGTTAAGCTTAAGCAGTAAGTGATCTTACATTGTCAGTTATGATACGGACGCAGACGGAAAACCGCGCTTTTGAAAACTGCCAATAACTTACGTCATAATCTGCAAACAACAAATTGGACTAATCTTAATGTTCTCCTCAGCTGGACGAAACATGAGCAGCAGTTTACTGGGTAAAAGGCCTAATTAAATGTGACAGACCGATTAACTGAAGCGATGGTAGCCTATGTCACATTGCGTGCTACACCGTGAGTCCAATTATTGCTCCGTGGCGTGGGCAATAAATTAGACGGCCGCTTAATGGGCTGCGATATATCATTAGCTTATGCGGCCAATCATCTGTCCTTAACCCGGAGATTGCAAAACGCTTCTGCAGGCCAACAGTCACGAGTTTTGCAAACAGTTAACTGTACTGTACTGTGTTATGTGGTCGGGGCATTATGTCTCCTGGTTGTCGTTGCGTGTGTGCGTGCGTTTGGATATATTGTTAACGTGATCTGCTTAGTATTAGGCCCACTGAGCTCACAAACTTACTGTATAACGTACATAATATGGTTTATGTTAAGGGTTTTCGCATTGCTTTTTTGCTTTAGGCCTAACTTCTATTTCTGATATTTCTTTTTTTCTTATTTTTCTTCCCTTTCTGCTTTCGACCTGCTTATTTCTTTTTTGTCATTCTTTTACATCCCTTCTTTTAACTTATCTAGACATTATGATTACTTTAGGCCCAGGGGGACGTTCGAATTGCAATTACGCAATTGGGTGGTTGGTTTGTGGAGTGCTCTCTTTGACGTTCGGGGTCGTGTGTTTACTGTATTTCACTTGTAACTGTTTTCGTCTTTTATCTTTGGTCTTTTATGTTTCGAGTTGCACGTACGTCTGATTTTGGCACTAAACTATTAGTTACTTACTTACATCTAGGGGGCATTTTAATTTCCCCCAGTAACCACCGAACAATTTGCAATGCAAATTTCGACTGGTGATTTTGACTTTTAAATATCCCATTCCTGTGCGGATAACCGATACCCTTCTTTAACAGATTTGCCGTCAACGGCAGCTTGTTTTCCTGGGGCATGTGCTCAGAAGACGTGGTCTTGAAAATTTGGCAGTGACGAGAAGGATAGAGAGGAGGAGAGCAAGAGGACGTCAGAAACTGAAGTATCTGGATAATTTGGGTGCACGTGAACGCAGCTCATCGGGGCTTCAGAGGACAAAGTGCTCTGGCAGCGCATGATCGCCAACGTCGTCAACGATGGCACAGCAACGTGATTAGGAATACGCATGCGTCCCCGCCATATTGTCTCTCGCTGCGTCCAGCTTCAGCAGTAAGTTTAGCAGAGTGCACGGGTGTGACATACATAGAGACGGACGGACTGAACATGCAGTCAGTAGCAGTAGCAGGTACCGTTGCTTCAACTATAGCCTATGCCGCCTAAAACGTAGACGAAAACTATACTTACTGGCGAGTGCGAAGGCGATCAGCCCGAACAGGAATCCGCAGAACCAGAACACGAAGCACGACACGATAATCTGCGTCATAAACGTCTTGTCACTGAACGAATAATTAGAATGTCGATTGTCGGTGATTGGAGGAAGTAACACTTGCGCTGTGTCTGTGTTGCCGTCGTGTGGCATAAAGACGACGCCTGACGATTGCTGTGTCGTTAATGTGCTGCCATCAGTGCCTTGAGTTTGCCTTGTCTGTCATTATCAACAAATCCCAAACTTTATGCGCCATTGCTAATGCATGCTGCAATTTAAAGAGCGAAGCTATCGCTTCAGTGCCGACATTGCATACGGTCGTCCGTCTATGCATACACTGAAGGTGCACTTTTACATTGCGTTGCGCCATGAACATAAATTCCGCGAACCAGTCTTACTGTCACTGTCATTACGCATAGACCTACAGGTGCGTAGTTTAGCCTACCCGAGCATACAGGGTGGTCCAAAAAGTGAAACCCTTTTGGTGTTTGACTTTCCGCACTTGTTATCTCACTTAGCTGCATTGTATTTGCAATTTTTATTTGCTCACGCATCAACTGCATTAAATGACGTGATCTTTAAATGGCGGTGTGGCTTAGTTACTGGTAACGTGATTTGTCGCATCAAAGAAGTTGATCGACGCCGAGCCCGGTTAATACTTGGATGGGTGACAGTCTGCAGACGGGCATATCATCTCGTTATGGGCTTAAGGAAATGGAGACCAACGCCGCTTTATGGGTTTTATGGCTCGGAAAGAACTTTACATTACTTCACGTCGTCCTCATTACGTAGTTCTTCGTCTGATGTGGGCAAATTATGTTTTTATCATGTGAATATAATGTCATTGCAGCGGTTATATTAACCAACGATAAACGCTGTTTGATGCACAATCTGCGCGTTGAGAAACATTAAGGTTTCAAAAAATTACGAAAGCTTTTTCGAATGATTTATAAACTGCTAATAATTAATAGCAACTAAAACTTGTTAAAAAATAAAAGTGTTTTGGGGTCGTTCATAATTGACGTCACGCAAAAATTAACCCCCTCCCCCTTCGTCACCTTTCGTCACACTTGTCTGGACTTTCCATCAAATATGACGTCACAAACGTCTACTCCCTCCCACCGTCAACCTGTAGTGTAGTTTACAGAGATGAGTTTCATGCGTATTTAAATTATGATAAATAAAAATTATATTTGTTATCAAAATTGACTGCTGTCAATTATACCTAATGCAGAAAATCGTGTTAAATTAAGCACAGTGTTCCGAAATGTTTCTAGACCTACTCGCTCTGTCACATACGACGAGTTGGCGACGTGAATTTGGCTGTCTGTTGTGCTTTCCCACAGACATGACGTGTGTGACGTCAAGCTACTCTTAATTCGCGGACCCCTCCTTTACGTCACACGCCGTCACAGTGCGAATCCCCGCCCTCATCGGAGCGTGACGTCAATTTATGGACGACCCCTTGGCAGTTTATGTGGCATTACATTGACGCTAGCCGAAATTAAGGGGTGTCACTTTTTGGACCACCTGTATACTGAGGTGCAAAACTCCGGCTGCACCGGCGATAGCCCGACATCCGGATACAGAGGCATGGGCGGTGTAAATTTCTCGTTTAACTGCATGCGCTTTTAGGTAGGCCCTATAGTATAAGGTTCGTGCAGATATTTATGAGGTTCCAAGGCGAGGGCCTCAAACAATTGGGCGGTTTCAAGCTACAGTTTTTCGTAATTTTGGTGGCTATTTTTGCGCGACACCTTTGGAGCCTATAAAAGACCATTTTATAGAGCGACATGTACACTGTATAGTGCTTGCATTATCGGCTTTTGCTATTTTCTATTTCTACTACAAACTGCGTGAACTTTAGCGATTTGGAAACGCCACTTTATGCCAAATCTGTTTTTGCGTTAACTTGACTGATTTTTCCCGTTGCTTTTGAAGTTAAATGCTAGCAATTTGATAATAATTATTGTTACAGATCTAGGCCTATAATACTGTCAGCGACAAAATGTGGCCCAAGAGCTCTAGTCCTACCAGCAATATATGTAGAACTTTATAGGGCCTACGGATATTTTATTTGGCGGGTGTCGATATTTAGGCAGCGAGAAGCGTGTGGGCCTAGTGTCACGCGTGCACTGCATGATTCCCGGTTGTTTCATCATCAGTCGATTCATCACAAGGTCGCTTCAACACGGTCGGCTCATCCTGTAGTAGGCCTAATTTGTGCATTTCTGCAATGGATGACAACAACGATACGCAGCATATGAACACTGTAATAGATTTTGAAGCTAGAGTCACTAAGCGTGGTAAACCCACTGTCATACATGGTGGTTTAGATTATTGTAGGCTTAGACAACATAATGTTGGACTGATCACTTAGAGATGTTGCCAGTTTCAAGCAATAAAGTTTCCTGCAACAATTAAGACAGCTGGCAATCACGTGATTTCATTAATGACGCAACACCCACATGTTTTGGATTTAACTGTTGCGTCGTCTATTGCGTAATTTGCGTAATTTGTTCTTTCGTTGCATACTCTTTTTGGGGAGTTTTATTTGTTTAAGAATGATTTTAATTTCAAAGTCCAGCTTGGACCTTTTTTTATAACAATCACATAAACATTTTCCCGATAATAATCACATTTGTCATATATTATACTAAACGACATATTGAAGACGATTACAGCTATATGATGAATCGACCGGTGATGAAACGACTGCACTGCATATACCCATAAGCCTACTCTTTACACTAAGAACAGCGTTTGTTCCCGTTTCTGAATTTTGTCTATTAATATATTTTATCCGTTAGGCCTATACAAAGTGTAGAAGTGATGAAGATTTATGGATATATGTGCAGCGTTGGAAAGTAACGAAGTAGTTCTACTTCGTTACTCTACTTCAGTAGAAGTTTTTACTTTCTACAATTCTATTTCTATTTAAGTAGATTTTTGAGCTACTTAATTCTACTTTTCGTTAAAAAAGTAGCTTTTTCTTAGGATAATTATTCCATCAACTACTACAATACAACTTAACAGGCTATATTTTTAAAATGCAGGAGCGATGTTAAGTTTTTAAGAAACTGTTTGACTCTGCATATTTTCATCCCCTGCCAAACCTTAGAAAACACGTTAAAGTGTATTTTTTAAATATTTTATTCTTAACTGATATAGGCCCGTAGTAGTAACCAAGCTCCTCACGTTGCTGTTGTATCATTATGTCTTGGCCTTCTGTATCTTGACATTTATGACTGTAACACTAATTCTAACTGTGTCATATAAGCATATTAATTTTGCATAAAAGTATTAAAAGTAGGCTACTGACTAGAGTTTAATCTCATTTTCCTACTGGGGATGAGTGGAGGTAAAATGACAGGTAAGAGGCCAGTATCAATATGACCTTGAAGTGCTTAGACGTACCACAACCTAACAACAACCATGACCATAAGTTCATAACCAAGAAATTCATTCAAGCCATCTGGTATATCATTCTGTGAAAACAGCATTGTGCATGTATACAGTGGCTGCAATTCTACAGGGTGGTCCAAAAACGGCACAAAGTTTATGGCACCATAATTTTGCAGCCGTACATCACAAAGTCATGCGGTTTTTAGCAAAATGTTCTAAAAAAAATTCTTTGCATAACTAAAGTCAGTGTTTGAATACAGGAGTTATATATTCTTTGTTATTGCTGCTGGCAATTGAACTATATATATGCAAAAACAGTATTACCCTTGGAATGACACCGCGGTCCATAAAACGTGCCACTTTTATTTTTTTAATAGCTCCCTGAAAAATTAGCCGATTTCTAATAATTTTTGGCATGCGACATTTAAAAAAACTTGACATAAATGTCCGTAGTTTTGGCCATTTCACCTTAATGTTGTCGCTACATTACCATGTGAAATGCAGAAGTCGCAGTTTGGCCATTGACAACAATGAATTCCTACCAAGTAGCGCATGCGTCTGCTCAGAAATTATTAATTGATTAGCGACAGACACGATTGGCAATTATTATCTCTTAAAAAGTCACATGTGTCACATCACATCATCTTTATTGCAGCATATGCTCAAAATGTCCCGTTGCAGCACAAACGCAAGCGGTAGACGTTGACACCATTTGCCAACAGCACTTTCAGTAACTGCGCGACTCAAGCGGCCCACTCGCTGTTGATGTATCATTTCATTTTGTTGACTTACAATTTTAACATAAAGACGAAGTAACAGATTTTCAATGATTTCGCAGCCCCAGTAATTTTCCGAGCTGACGCATGCATATGGCCTGTACTCAGTATGAATTGTTGTCGACAGTCAAACTACGACTTCTACATTTCACAAGGTAGTGTAGCGACAACATTAGGGCGAGGGGGCATAACTACAGACATTTGCGTCAGGTTTCTTTTTTAATGTCACATGCCAAAAATGTTTCAAATCGGCCAATGTTTCACGGAGCTATTAAAAAAAGTGACACGTTTTTTATGGATCGCGGTGTCGAGGGTAATACTGTTTTTGCATATAGTTCAATTGCCAGCGGCAATAACAAACCCAATATTTAACTTCTGTATTCAAACACTGACTTTAGTCACGTAAAAAATTTCTTTCGGAACATTTAGCTGAAAACCACATGATTCTATGACGCTCGGTTGCAAATTATGGTGGCATAAACTTTGTGCCGTGTTTTGGACCACCCTGTATAATCTGTAAAGCAAAGTTTGAGTTTTTTGCTCGGGGTTGACCTTTTGTTTTTTCCTCCCTTTCGGGCTTTTTCTCCCTTTTCCTCCCTTTTTCTTTTTTTCTCCCTTGCTTTTTTCCTTCCCTCCCGTCTCCCTTTACTCCTTCCCTTTCCCTTTCTTGTCTTAGAAGTAGGATCTTGCAAATGCAGCTAGAGGGTCTGGAAGAGCGCTGTGAGCGCCCCCCCCGCCGAAATCGAACATAGTGCATTTTAGCATTAAAGTATGACATCTTGTGACAGCAATTTTAATTATTTTCTTCAGAATCAACTGACCCAATTTACTACATGCAGTTAAAATAATAAAAGCAACCAAGGGCGGCAGAACAAATTGGAAAGTAGGGGTACAAATAATCTGCGAGCGAAGCGAGCAGAAAAAAATTGGGCTGTTGTACGCATGCAGTGCCATGTGTCAGTGTGGCTCATGGCGCGGGTGCGCATGGCGCGAGTGCTGTTTGCTTAGCTCTTGTTATTTCCACTGCGCATGCGTTGCATTACGTGCGGTGCTATGACGCGTTTCCGGTTTGAAGGTTGAAGTTGTTTTTGTGTTGCTTAAATTGCTGCTGTTGTTGATAACTTCTGACACTAGTGACGTAATTTCGCGTTGGTCGAGTAGTTCGTGTAAAGTTCTAGTCGTGACAGAAATGTCGGACGAGACGCATCCGCGAATTCTGTAAGTTTATCATCTGTTTTGACTTGAACCTTATCTTGTTGCGTACGAGACGGGTATGACTAATTACCGCAACGGAGCCGCAACGGACCGTAAATGAACAAATGTAACATAAATGTTGTCTGCTGTTGCCCTTTGCCAACACAAATAGAAATATAATAAAATGTAAATAAAATTTTATAACGTACGTTTCCTATGCACGACATTATTCAACTCCAAGGCATTATCAGAAAGAAAAAAAGAACGTATTGATTAGGGTTATGGTTACGAAATCGTTTGGCCATTTACTTAGTTAATTCATTTTTTTAAAAACTCAGCTAAGGTAAAGACACGTAAACCTGTCTTTTCCGAGGGCGCCCACGTGATAAATTTTCTAGGTTGGTGGCGGGGCTAAGCGGCCGTCGACGACCGCCTCGCCCTCGTGTTTGATTAAATACAATAACATACTGCTGCCTACTAATGCGGTCAAATTTTATATTGGTGATCTTTGTCTGCTTTTTCGTCTTCATGACGGCTCTGCCCTCACTGCCCTGCTAGGGAAATGTAGCTTCATCCTTGGGACAAACTTGGAGCTAAAAAGGTGAGCAGGGTCCGTTGCCGTCCGTTGCGGTAATTAGTCATACCGTCCGAGACGGCCGATGTTATGGGCTCAGTTTACCGCCGAGCTGAGTTTATCACATAGTACTACTGCGCATGCGTGACGTACTTACAAGTCAAGTAGGTAAACGTAGCCCACGTAAGGTGAGCTCAGTTTACCAAGCGGGCTGACTTTACCACGAGACGAGTTAATGATATTAGCCATGTAGTGAATGGTAATTTAAACACACGTAAGAATTATGGCTTTTTCGCTTCTTTGCCGGTTCACCCCCTGACTCGTTCGTCCCTTGGCTTGTTCGCCACCTGGCTGATTCGCCGCCTGGCTCGTTTGTCCCCTGGCTGATTCACCCCCCTCCCGTTGAATATACCAGTGATTCATTATTGAGGCTTGTGTTTCAATTTACAGAAAGGCAACAAGTAAGTGTAGCGTCACGTCATTGATTAATAATTACTTCAATTAACGTTATACGTAACAAACTGAATAATAAATGATCACAGTTCACAAAGTCAGTAATCTTTGGTTTCATTGCAGCAGTGGAACTATTATATAGCCTATACTTAGAACGCTTAAAACTTGGTTATTCTGTCAACGTCAAGCTTCCTTTGAAATGAATTCTTACAAGTATACTTGGGTCTAGGCCTAATAACCGCTTGACGAACGCCTAGATCTACAGACAGAGTCAGACATCATTGCAAACATTCTAAGGCGAGAAAGCGTACTAAAACTCGGTATAATAAAATACATGTATAGGCCTTATGATTTTATTTCAGAATTGAGCAAAGCATTAAACATTCACACAATCGTTTATTCTCCTTATCATGTATAAACTGTCTAGGCCTAAAGACAATTATTACGTATAAACCTCGATGTCAAATTACTGGTATTCAACAGGAGCGAAACGTCCAAGGTGAGGGGGCGAGAAAGCCAGGGGGCAAACGAGCCAGGGGGCAAACCGGCAAAGGGGCGAAAAAACCAGACACCACACGTAAGGTGGGCTCAGCTTACCAAGCGGGCTGACTTTACCATGGGATGAATTAATGATATTATCCATGTAATCAATTTATCATAAACTCTGGAGTCCAAATTAGTTATATTAGTTTATAATGTTTTACTGTTGATATTTCCCGCGGGCCGAATTTACCAACCATGCTGACATTACCTGACTAATTAAAAAAAAAGCATTTACTGCTTGCAGTATTCATAATCTTTCAGTATTGTGTGACAGTGTTTGTATTTGAAAACGCGTATACCAGCAACTATTGTCATAGGCCCCTATAAAAAACGGAACTAAAAATTTCCAAAGAACATGATCTTGTTGTCAAGACAAAAAATAAGCGTAATACAATGAACGTTCCTTTCTTAATTGGCCAAGGCATTGGGTGGCATTTCTTAGGTTTCATACTCAACCCGGTAAACTCAGCACACCGTGATCTTAAAGTAGGTCACGCATGTGCTGTAGTACTCCGTGGTAAACTCAGCCCGGTTGTGAGCTGAGCCTATGACACCGGTCGTCAAAACGTGGACACGGAAGAAATTGGGGCTTCGGGTCAGGAAGGTGTACTTTGCGGAATGCAGAATTTCGAAAAGGTGTAAGTAGAAGTCTCTATTACTGCCACCCCAGATTGCTTCAGAAGTGACTGAAATATGTTCTAGACTTAGTGTTGTTATGCATGTTTCAGACTAATTTAATTATGGGAAATGCCTCTAATGCGCTTTTCGTCACTAACCAGAGCTGCCGGCCGCACAACCACCACGTGCAGCCTGCAGACACAGGCTAGCGCAGCGGCTGGCTAGACAGCCCCAGTCAGCTATACTGAGGTGACCTCGCCACCTTTCATATCTCATATAAATGACTTACTACTCATTTAACCGACCCCGGAGTGATGGCAGGCTGAGTTGGCCTTGTTGGTTGACTGATAGAGGACGTTTTACCCGCAAAGTGATTTAGGATGCTGAGTTGAAATGTGGTGAAGTACGGTAAGTATTGTCTGTGCAGCAGACGGTTGCATGTCATGATCTGAATTTATAAATCAATATATGCTGCATTTTCGGATCGGCGATCTGCGCATATCAATTTTTGACCACAATTATCAGATTGCCAATCTGAACGTATCACCATGCTAAGGTCTAATATATAGTCGAAGCTTACAAATTTAAATCAGTATTTACCTGAGCTGAGCAAGCGACTCAGTCTTTGTGCATTACCTAATCTGATGACTTGGCCCCCGCTGCGGCAGCAACTTTTTTCTCAGTAGGCCTATTTGAGTTGATTTCTGTAGCCGTCTGTGATCATGCCTTCATAGCAGTCGGTCAGTCAGGTGAAACAACGCAGTATTAGTATTACCTAATTACCTGAGCAGGCGACTTGGTCTTTGCGTCACAACAGGAATCGTTTGTGGATTAGACCTAGGCTACTCGAGTTGACCTTGCATTCTTGTGTGATGTGCCGGCTTGTGCTTGTGCTTGTGAGTTAACGGACTTCAAGGCGTTTCAAGAGTTAAGTTGATTTGAGACTCAAATTATAAGCCTACGCGAAGTTGATTATTTGATTTTATTTGAATTTTGTGGAATGCAGAATGCGAAAAAACTCTAAGGTGTAATTTGTGGAACGTTCCGCAGGCAAAATTCCGCATAATACACCTTTTCAAATTTCTGCATTCCGCATTCCGCAAAGTACACCTTCCTCTTTGGGTCATGTTTAGGGATCATGTTCAGGGTTTCATGCTTATGGTTATGTTATGGTTAGGATTAGACTGATTTCTAAATTAAAATCTGTCGACTTTTGGCGGTCACGTTTATAACTTTTTTTTCTACGGTTTGGGCCAGTACAGTTTGTGGGGCGGAGTGGATCTCCAGGCTGACCTGTGAATCAGTTTTCCAGCACTGGGGTTAGGGTTAGGTTTAGGTTTAAGTGTTAGTGTCATTTTCCCTGAATTTTCTACCTATATTTAGATGCATTTACTTTCAATTAGCGGTATTTCATCTTGCAGTATTTCATTTTTCAATCCTGTGTCATCGTCATCCATGGTGGCACTTAAGTTGGTTTAGGGTTAGGATTAGAGTTAGTGTTAGTTATTTAAATGTGTAAAGTAGTGCTAAGAACTTAGACAAAATGCAGGTATTACTAATTACCAGAATGAGGCTACGGACCACAACGGGCAGCAAACTGACCACAACAGACCACGGTGAGTCGGGGAATGATGGAGAAAATGACATAAAAGACAAACAGATGGCGACAAAGATGATGGATAAAACGAATGGATGGGATGTCGACAACGGTGAAGTCAACCGAGACAGGAAACGGACAGCAAAGATGACTGCAAAAACGGATGAAGAAATCTTTTTTCGTCATCTTTTACATCGTCATCTTTGTCGTTACAGTCCGCTATGGTCAGTTGTGGTCAGTGTGTGGCCTCATTTTGGTCCGTTGTGGTTCATCGTGGTAATTAGTCATACCAAAGAAATGCTGATAGATTTTTCAGTGTCTGAATAATTTACAGATATGTGGTGATACATGATACTGAAAGTAAGACTGCAAAATATGTTATGTCTGAGAATTGATAACGCCAGGCTTAACTCAACTGATCAAAATCTAGCAAGAATTGCACTTGGTATTTTTGAATGCTTCCACACGTCAGTTTACAGTAATACGCCTATGGGCATTAGCACGAGTGGCGCTTAGGCCAATAGGCATTCTGTTTCATGGACTGAAATTCGGCAAATTGAAGTTCGGCAAAATGATAAGGAACCAGTGTGATTCACCCTTGTCGGGTAATGTGAAGTTTATGGGGTTATAAAAGTTGTTGTGTTTGAGGATGGCTAGCACTTACTGCAGAAAATGTTAAAGTAAATTTTTTTAGCTTTTTAGCAACATGGCTTTGTCTTGTTCAGTAATGCAGTGTATAGCTTGTGAAAAAATTCTGGGAACACTGTAATGCAAAACTTGGATTTGTAGTTTTCTGTGTTCATTTTTTTATTTGCTAATTGCTTCTTTTAAAGCTTGCAGCTTTATTCAGGTGATATTTTAAATTTATTTTCAACAAGTATATTACTTGCATGTATTGACTGATGGTATATGATGAAAGTGATGGCAGTTGATTCAGTGTTTATTTGAGATTTTCTACAATGTTGTCTATGAATGCTGTAGTAAAGCAAGTCTAATATTAATGTGATTGAAATAACTGTGTAACTGATGTGTTTTAAAAAAATTTTTTTGCTTGATTATAAGTATGTTTTTTATTTATTTCTTAGTTTTCATATTTGTCGTAATTGTGTATTTCACTTTCTGTACCACATTTAATCCTAATGCAATCGACGACAACTCATTGATGCTTGTCTTTTTGTCTTTCATGCCAGTAAAACTACGGCAGGCTGACAATCGAGATTGACAGTATACCAGTTATTAGGGTGATTCAGAAAATATGAAGTTTGGATTTTTTCACGGGGCACCCTCTCATTTTGTTTGCATCTTATGAAAAAAATTCTGTAAAAAATTTCATGGAAATTGGTTAATATTTAGAGGTTGCTACCGGCTGTCAAATATTTACTTGAAAGGCCTATGGGCGCATAATGCGAACTTTGATAAAACTGTAAATGATTGTATTTTTTCACTTCAGCAAATTAACAGCATTTACATGGTTATAGTTACATACTTAATGCTTTCTTTTGCTTATCTACTGCATGGTCTTTTTGTTCCTACTGGAACATTAGACAAACAAGGCTTTCCACTCCTTGCGATCACTAGCAACAGACCTAGCTTCTTCTCAGCTGACATCTGTCATTTATAGGTAGAAGATAAGAAATTATGTGCAGATAATGATGATAAAGCATTACGAGTACTTGTGGCATAGAATGTGGTTTTGAGGCTCCTGCAGTCGTCTGCTAATGTTTCATTCTTCTGTTTCTTTCTACTTTTGCTTCAGATAATGACGAGACCAGAATCAGTTGTTCTGTATGATGTATTTTCTCTGCTTCTTCTTTTGTGGTCCTTATCTTCAGAGTTTTCTATCTTTTCTGTAATTTAATAGGTGAATA
>Ga0056128_1006240_pt1 | contig 15053 bp, 9 predicted proteins | sample WorMetLIZISLAND2_FD_71113 | JGI IMG/M metagenome (GOLD analysis project Ga0056128, IMG submission 71113) | Marine gutless worms symbiont microbial communities from Max Planck institute for Marine Microbiology, Germany - Olavius geniculatus... ...
GTATAGCACCATGTAGTTAATCAAAAGATTTTTGCTGTTTTAGTGGACTGATATATCGTCACGTCGTCCTTACACTGAGTTTTAAACTGGTAAGTTTTTTACATTTATAGTATTTAACGGCGATATGTCTGTTAATGTTGTCAGTAAAAACTATTTACACAATTACTCATGGTGTGTTATGCAAGTGCACATTTTACGACTCTATTTGCACAATGATTAGGCTTGGCCGTACTATAGGACAACAAACAGCATGCCGCTTAAAATTCAGCCAAGACTATAATTAGGCCTATGTCCAGAAGTTACAATAATTTTTCTAAACATGTAAAAATGTGTATTTTAGTTTTCTACAAAAATGTTGTACGTAGTTGTAGACTATGATGACTATGAACCTGATGTCATCATTTTATGAAATATTTTGATGGATTTAGAATGGCCAGAAACAGTCGACAAGATTTTAGTAGTAATCGAGATCATGATTGCTGGAAATAATTTTAAACGAAGTTTTTACCGTTCCAAATGTAAAAAAAATCCTTAGCATGCGCCGGCGGCCAAAATTGAAGTTTTGGTAATGTTTTAATTGTCAGCATTTCGAGATGAGTCGCTTAATCGATGATTGGTTGGGCACAATAGGTTAATTAAGTCGAACCGTCAGAAATTATTGATTGCACAATGCGGTTTGCGTTGCACTGTTAGCGACTACCAGCATCAATCGGTCACATTCCTTCAGACACGCGACGACGACTTGCCAGCGTGAGCGTGCCATCATCACACAGCTAGCGCCATCTGTTGAACTAAACGGAACGACGCGCACCTGCTAGAACTCAGCGCGTGCGGTCACAGCTTGTCTGCACTCTCAACTGCACACTGAAGGAATGCAGCGACCAACGACATGGCCTGAACGGTCATCTCTCGCCAACATCGCCATTTGCCGCATAGTGTTGTCGAGGTAACTGGTCAATATCGTCTGCAACTCGCAATGTTACTGCACGCCGCATTGCGTTGGTTGTTTCTTATCTACCTGACTTCCGTTCTCTCTTTCGTTTCTACGGCTGACAGTAAGTAAGGATGACACTAAGTCTTTTCTATAACATCGACTTTTGTTTCAGTAAGCCCGAATGTCTGTGTGCTTTTCACTGCGTAATTTCGGACTTTTATTTCACTTTCTTGACTGCCACATATTCTTCTTTTAAACAAAATGCAAAAAACTTTTTTATTCAGTGTCGCCTACAAACTTTGGATTTTATCATACAGTTTTCTTCGGTTTTAGTTTTGTTGTTATATTGAAAAAAGTGGTTTTAGTTGTTAAGCACTGCTGTTAAGGAGTGTGTTGGAGGCGCCAATCAAATGTTATTGATTAATTGATTGAGTGACATGATCAAAGTACATCTTCATAACGTTTCTGTAACCCAGAAGCCGTACTGTAGCAGGAAACTGCGCGATGTCGGAATAGGTTTAATGCAAAAGTCTGAACATACGTAGAAACATGTATTCGCTATTCCTGCAACTACTTTCTAAGTAACCCAACCTACGATACATCATTATTACAGTCAGACAGATAGGGAGACGTACAGACGAACAACTTGATCTGGCACAGCGGCGTTTTGTTCCAGCCACATGTGTGTGTGTGTGTGTGAATGTCTACAGAAGGTGACAGTGACGGCGCATTTGTTGACTATGACTACAACAGCGTTGAGCAAGATTCGTCGATGAAATCGCTATCTCGCCAGTCATCATCATCATCAGCAGCAGCATCAGCTGCAGAGGCTGATATGGCGCGGCAGTGGCAACTGGGACGGCACGACGGCAGCAGCAGCGGGTCGTCATGGCGATGGTGCTACGTCTGTTCGGGCAAGACGCCTGACCGCCAGTGTGAACTGTTCCCCCAGCATGTGACCCTCGGTCCCGCCAAAGTCAACTGCACCAAGAACTACTGCACGGCCTACGTACGATACAGACCCAAGGACTACGCAGTCGAACGCGATCGAAACGGAAAACCCGGTATTTGATCGCGTACCTTGCATCGTCGTTGTTTATCAGTCTGCTATAGACTTAAAGCTAATTACGCTAAAATGTAGATGATTTTTTAAAAACCAGTAAAGAATTTAACAGAAATGCAAAAAAACTTATTGTCGAAGTATACGATGCTTCCTGCATTGAAAACAAACCTAGAAGTTAAAGACGTGGTGAATGCTATGTACCATCTTCTGTACTCTGTCTTCAAGCGGTGTCTCAAAACTTTCTTTTTTCGGCGTTCACTTTCGTATTTATAATATAGTCTGGCATTTTATTGATTAATTGGAAATGGGGCCTAATGTTTGTTTGGCTATTTGGGCCACATAAAACCTTTTTATGATGCTGCTGCTGCTGATGATACTATGCAGTTGTTGGTGAGAGGTCGTTAAGTCCGGCAGACTACGAAGTGTCGTCGGTGGCTCGTGAGTGCGTCGACGCCGATCGCGGCAATGAGTGTCACGTGGACGCCGATCAGTTGGGCGTCACGTGCTACAGCAGCTGCAGCACTCATTACTGCAACGACGAGACTCCGCGACCGACCTGGCACGACTTCCGCCGACACCGACTGCCAGCGTCAGACAACAAAGACAACGTCAACGACAACGACGACAACAACGACGAGGACATTCTCAGCCGTGCAGCTGCTAAAAACGACGACGAGCTGACACTGCGACTGCCGCCAGACACCGGTAGGCCGGTCTCGTCGAGTAACTATATTAAACAACCAGACCCCAAGGCAGTCTGCATAAATCATCATATGAAAGACTATTTATCAAAGTATCAGTTGTAACGCTTTTCTGACGATGTGTCTCGTGTTTTCTTGACACTCACGGCGTAACCGGCAAAGGCGCCAAAGCGGAACGACGCTGACGTCGCATATAAGTGGGGAATGAAATAGCAAAATGTTCTCTCTCTGCACCATTATTATTTGTGAGGGCGTCGTGAGTTTATTATCTTTATCAGCTCGCATCTGCGCTTTCCCTCTTTGTTCCAAAAATCTGCATGACAGAAAAGGGACATTTGTTTATTTATTGATTCACTTATTTCAAAAACACAAGCCGGCTATATAGTAGTAAGCTATATATAGACTAAGTGACTAATCATTGTGTTCTAGACTTATGAGTCAGAAAGGCCAAAATGACACTAACAGCTGCACACTGAAGAACACAAACGGTAAAACAGTTAGGTTAAAAAACTAAATAAAACAGTATCAGACAGATAAACAGATACATTGACACAGCACGCCACTAAACGGCTTTGTATACATATAGCTGAATTGTCTATAGCTCATCTTTAAAATGACTGGTAGTTTCGTGCTGCACTTCGTCGTATTTGTTTGATCTCAGCTTTCTGCGTTATCTATTTTGATATAAAAGAAACCTGTTGACTGAATGACAGACGAACAAACAGATAAAATCGTGATCTGTAAATGCGGCCTGCCATGAGAGGGTCAAAATTTTGTCAAACGTGAGACGAAGCTAAATGACTGTCTGTCCGTCTGTCTGCAGAGAATAGAAGAGCTAAGCCGGCAGGACGAGACTTCAGCAGTCTGTATCAACCGGCTGATCGGAATGGCGTCGGCACTGGCAACTACGAGTTGTCCAACGCCAACGATACAACGTACCCCAACTCCCTTAGTCGACCTCCGATTTCTACTTCTGCCGGAAACTCCACTGTGACGTCATCAGCGCTGTGTCGCAGCCGCGCTAACGGCTTCATCGTTAACTGCGTCGTCGCTTTAGTACTGCTAACTTCATGCATACTTAAGACCGAAATCCCATGAGCGGCGCTAGGTATCTGAAGCTGAGGGCAACGTGGGGACAAGGGCCAGGGCACAGAGGGGCAATAAATTCCCTTGTGTGTGTGAACCAACTGTCGACCTTATTCAGTTGTCGTGTGCATCAACAAGACGTAGCCTGGTCTGGGGACAGAGTCCCTGGTCGGGCGGTCAGGGAAGGGGGCGAAACCCCTAATGCTAAAACACTTTGTTTTTGGATGTTCAATAAAAGCCGCATATTTGGATGTTTTTTTTAATATTTGGAAACGCAAAAGTTACAGATATCTGTGCTGTCTTGCAAAAATGACGTTAAATAAGTCACACCTTGGCATTTGTATGGTTACCAGAGGTCAGTTTAACATTTCTCCTGAGCGGAACCAGGGAGATGGGGCAAGGGCAAGGGTACCAGGGGGCAGCTGCTTGCCCTGCTCCCTTTCTGGCGCCGCCCATGCAAAATCCACCTGTTTATTTGCAGTTTTATCGGGTGGCTAGTAAAAAGTAAGTTTCTGGCTTTCGTACGTTCATTATTCTATCAAATATTTCGGCTAACCGATTTTTAACATTCTTTTACTGGCTACATGTGCGGTTAATTTGAATTACGCTAAACGTCACGGTCTAAACTCGTCATAAAATTTAATCAGCTTTAGCGTATACTAAAAGTTACAACTCACTTATTTTAAAGTTGACTAGATTTTACTAAATGACGCGTTTAGAATGTTATGAGAGTTTTGATGATTACTTGATTGCAAATTACTGCAAAGTACATCGATAAAAAATTGATATTGATGCAGTTATGACAAAAAGTTTAAAACTTACTTTTTATTAGACTACTCTGTATAATTTTAACTTCCGGGCCTTTTAGTTATATATTTTTCTGCGTGAACATACTTATTGTGTATTGTAATATATATTTTGTTTATTTATTTTACATACAGTACTGACTTTGAGTTGGTAAACAACTTTGCTGAATTTATTAGATTAGCTATAGCTGACAAATCGGAAACGACCGATTTTTAACTTTTTCGAAAATTTGTTGCAAATTATTTCCAACTTATTACAAGTATACTTTCTGACCTGTTTTTACAACTCACTTTATTTGGATTAACTCAGTCGTTTGTACAATTGCTGCACTTTTTTAGCGATTTTGGATTAGGCACTAACAAGATATAATTTTACCGATACGATGTAACGTTGCCGTATGTATGTACATGTTTGTTTCGGCTTGGTTTCCGTAAACAGTCAGTTTCGTTATTTCACGAATGTACTTTGTGGCTATCCTATAGATTTAAATCGTGAAATCAGGTAGTCTTTAAGAGCAATTTGTAAAGCATTTTATTTACTTAATATGAACTTACAAGTCATATACGAAAAACAAAAAAATTAAAAAATAAATTAAACCAAAAATGTGTGCTATGCTGTTTTTATGAATTTTTTTTTATTTTAAACATTTTGCACGAGGATTTCTTTACATGTAAGCAAGATGTCTTTCAATTTTAGGGATTCCGTTAAAGAACATTTTTGCAGGTTTTTGAACATTTTACGCGCTGCAGCTATGCTGTAGGCGTCCATGACACGGTATGTCGTCTGTCTACCTGTCCGTCTGTCAGTTTATAGTGAATGTATTGTAGCTAAGCCTTGGGTCGTAAAAAACTTTTTGCACGAATAATTAGGACTTTGTTGAGGCTCTTTACGTACGAAATTTGGGGGATGCAGTGCAAGGAAAACATTTTCAAATTTGGGGGTAAATGGAGGGTAGGTAAGAAAAATGTGCGTTTTTCAACGGAAAACTGGCCATATCTCGGAAACGGTGAGAGATAGGGCCAAGGTTATTATTAATCACTAATAGGAAGTTGCATAATGGCTTTCAAATGACATGAAAATCAGCGACCTTGGATGACCTTAAAAGTACTATAACAGGAACTATATAGGCTGTATCGCGTCTTCCCTAGCGACAGCTGGGCTGTTTGTGTAGTGTAATAGGTGCAGCACATATAGGCTATTAGTTTCCACAGCCACCATTACGCAAGATAAGTCTTCTTTGACAAGCTTTTGACTTCCGTTACATTGACCTATGCTCTTTATTCTTTTTAACTGAAAATCTGCACACGGGTAAGTCATACCTAAAAAAATCTTAACACCATGTTGGCTGATCTTCGCTTTCGAGTTAGCGTCCCGTACACGGACAGATGGACTGACAGACGAACGGACGGTCGGACGGACTGAAAGGCATGACGCGTAACACGGCCTGTAGGACCGTCGCATAATAACACTGCGAATTACTACACACACCCACGTGTATACATACCCCCTATACTCAGGCTCTATGACTCTGCAAGTGATCATGAAAATAGCGAGGACAGTGATCATTCATTCGATTATGGTCAGCGAACATTCTGCACCATTAGTCGTAGGCCGATACGCATTAGCACCTTCAGATCCGAGACCGTACGTTGTCTTAGCGCGCAAAACCTTGTAAAATGTTTGACTTCCGCCTTGGCCTTTGACACCCTATCTGTTATTTACTGCTTCACAGACTGCCGCGACGTTCTTTAATCTTTGTGCATACTAGATCAGCAGCGGGTAGTTAATCGATTCTTCTGCTTCATGAATTAGGCTAGTATATTCTGTGCCAGCCGCTGAAACAAACGAATGTCGCTGTTTGGCGTTTGTTTGCAACACTTAACTTACAGTTCTTGTTGATGACAGAACAGCTAATAGAACCGACTTGGACCGACATTATGCAACCGAACGCGTGCAGTCACGTACGTCGTACATTGGCTTACTTTTAGTAAATCTATTGTTCGTACCGATCATCGGTAAATGTAGGCCTGGGAAAAGGTTGCAGAATATAAGCCCACGTCGACATCAGCGCAGTAAAGGTTTAAGTATTAGATATTCATAACAACTCTCGCAAAGAGGACAAATATGTAGATCTTGGCGCCCGTTATATTTTTGAGCCCATTGCCATTGAGACCTTGAGAGTTTTCAACGCATCAGCTCGCCAGCTCCTGGCTGATCTTGGAAGAAGAATCTCAACTAATACTGGTGAGGCTAGAGAGACCAGTTATTTGTTTCAGAGGATTTCTGTGTTGGTGCAGCGCTTTAATGCTGTTTTGTTGCACGACAGTTTGCCGGCCGCTGACTGCACGGACTGACGATCGTACCCACCTTTGTATTTCGTAGTTAACTTTTAGGCTCCCTCGGGAACGGAGTACCGAGGGTTAAAAAAAATTCATAACAATAATAACAATAATAATACAATTTTTATAGCGCCATGACGTCCTAAAAAGAGGAGCTGAGTTTTAAGTATTAGAAGTATTAAGAAGCACCCTGTAATTATAATTACGAAGCAAACAGTACATATAGTAAATACTGCGTAGATTAGGTTTACAACAGTAAAATGTCTGTGTGTTTCAGTTACCGTAAGCAGACTGTAATTGAGTTGAACAAAAAAGCGACTTGCGTCAAGATTAAGAACCTAAACAATATGCCATGAACGTAGCGCCTGCACACGCGTACGAACGCTGGGTCACTCTTTGTGTCCTTATTTTTCACCTTTTCTACGAATTCCACTCCTACATTTTCAGTCTGAAATTTTGCTCAGTCCGCATTCTTCAGCGTCCTGCCTAAACGGAAGTTTATGGCCAGCTGATGTATTTCACGTCATGTCATCTTAGTGATACGGCGTGCTACTGCTGCTGCTGCTGAGGTGACAAGAATAATGACGTAATGAAGACGTACTCGACGACTGCTCGAAACGTCGTAGTTCGTCATCAGCACACTGCTCTAACGCACGCATTTAAATGTACCGTACGTCGACAGATGAAGAGTCGCACAAGAGGACATTGTTTACAGAGACGACACGAAGATGGCCCATAAATATTCAGTTTATGTTACAATATTAGCTTACCTCATGCTTTGTAGTAGGCGGCAGGACAGATACAGCTGGAAGAAGAGAGTATCAACGGCCACAGGTCTGCTCATTAGTAGGCCTACTAACTCATACAGCCTGCCGTTCTAAATCGTTGCCATCATAAAAAATATAATCCACATTGCTTACTGTTTATTGAATCATTAGCGCAAGTTGAACATGCTCAGTATCTAAGCCGATACAAATAGGCGTAGGCTACATAAACTTAGTGCCATATTTACATGAAAAGTTTAAGCTTTAGACTAAAGATACGGCAAACTTTTGTTGTTAGGCCTAGTATAAAACTATAATGCATCATTTTCAGCACTGGCATAATGTTGTACGGCACTATAGATCCTGGCAACTTACTCACTTTATGTTGTTTGTCAGTGGCGATGATTCGGATTATAATGTAAGACACGTTGTGTTGCCAGTCGCCGCTAGGCAAGCCGTTGTGTGAATCAGTCGACGGTTGTCTGCTCGATTGTTCCTTTAATTCGTTTAGCAGTCTTGAGGCGAGTCCGACGCCTGCTCGGTCGTGACGTCACCACTCACCGCCTACCTCGTCTGCACATTCGTGCTGTCGCGGCTCGACTACGGCAGTGCTCTGCTCGCCGGACTGCCGTACTCAACTATTGCGCCACCACAGCGCGTCATCAACGCCGCCGTGAGACTTGTGTTCACGTGACCATGTTTCAGCAGCGGCCATTAAGTTACGTGATTGGCTGCGAATCATTATCTGTACTCACCTAATTGCCTGACAAAGCTCCATCATACATATCGGTTCGTTTATGACCGGTTTCCGAATCTCTTGCGCTCGACTTAACTACTGCCTGAAGTTCGGAGAATTCGCTTTCAGTGTGACAGTTCCAAAGGCGTGGAACTGCCTGCCATTTCATGCACGCACACTCAAAACACTGATTGAAGCAGAGACTAAGCTTTTTCGGCAGTCTCCACCAATAGTCGCATTTTGCTCGATACTTGAGGCATTTCATGCATCACTCGAAAAGGTTTTAAAAAAGACACTTTATGTAAGCAAATAAGTTAAATAAATAAACAAATAAGTAAAACATGAATTAATATAGCGCATAACGTAAAAATTAACCGTTTTGTCTTCTGTCTAAAGTTAAAATATTTTTCAGTACTTTTATTGCCGAAACAGAACAACTAGTCAGATCAACAACAAATGAACACGAGAACTGAAAAAATGCCGTTACTTAACATTTTTTGCCTCGACAGCAATACCAACGAGCTAATTTATCGATATTATCTGATATGTCCCAAAATCTGAGAAAACTTAACACATCAAGGGTAGAGTAGTGTGTAAGATGTCACAAAAATGCCTTTGATATATAGGAACAAATAAACAAAATATAGTGACGGTATCAGCGCAAGACAAAAAACCGCACGTAGGGGTCGTTTTGACCCCCTCCTTGAGCATAAAAAGGTTAACGGTTTTTGTCAGTTGAAATGCTCTTGTAATTTTTGTTAAACTTGGACTTTTTTGTAGGCTTATACTGCTGGACTGGTCAACTCCGCTGTAAACTGTCTTTTTCAGATAGGCTATTATCATTATCATTGTTATTAGTAAACATGATATAGCAGGCCAATGTGTGTGTCGCTGGTCGAATTCCTAGCACGTGTATGGCGACCGTAAACTTTACATTCCGTGACGAGTGAACTGGTTTCCTGAATCAGATAGCACGTTGATAAAGCCGAACAGGAATTACTGTTAAGTGCTGATACGAGAAGCAACAAAACTGTTTAGTCTGTTATTCAAATCAAATCAAATCATTTATTTAAATAAGCAGATACATAAAAAACGTTGACAAAATGAGTAATGAAAAGGCTTGAGCAAGGGCACAAAGGGCTGCAAGAGCCTTTTACATGGACCCAAAAAAGAAAAAAAACATACGAATAAGACAACACAATAAAACCTGTTAAAACACAGATGTAAACCAAACCAAGTCAAAATCATTTAGTCGAGCTTTAAACATTGCCAGGGATGTGGCTGCAACAAACTTATTCGAACTTATTCACGTCAAGTAAACTAAGAAGTTTTCAAAGCGCAGACTTATTTCTTAAATAACCGCTATTAATGACAAAGCTAGCAACATTGTATCCGACATTATCCGACATCAGCAACCGATGCGGAAACTGAATCGTGCCCCTAGCCAGTGTTGTAAAGTATTTAAATACTTCAAATATTTAAATACTATTTAAATACTTAGGCAGTATTTAACAGCAAGTATTTAAATACTTTTAAATGGCTGGTATATGAAGTGGTATTTCAATACTTTTAACACCTATTTAGTATTTGAAAATTTTTAATTACTTACTCCGGCACTCTTTAGCAGTGTTTGCCTGTTTGACAGTTCCAAATACTCACTGCAGCACTGTTTGAATGTTAGAACACTTGCACTCGCAGCCACACCTAGATTATCTTGACTACAGCAGTAACGAACTGTCAAACACCTTCTTGTCAAACAACTTTTTGTTCGCTACAACGCGTGCCTACCTTCAAGCGCTCCAGTGGAAAGACAGCTTCACTCGTACTGACAAAACTGCGAAATAAACTTGGTGAAAACTGTTTGAAAAACTGGCAATACTGGAAGCTAATCAGCATTACTGATGACTAAGAAATGAATTAACTGATGGCGGAAGATAAACTGATGTCAGATGATTAATAACATTGACAGACATCTGTGATTTTAGTCTATTAGCGATTAGGTCTACTGATTGATTAAACTGTTACCATTTTGCTGTGCTTTTTACTAAACTGATCAATAAAAAATGGCATAAAAATTCTGTCGTGTAATATTACAGTATTTGAATTGTATTTAAATACTATTTAAATACTTTGAAAGTTTCAAGTATTTGTATTGCATTTAAATACTTTTATTTAGTATTTGTTACAACACTGCCCCTAGCCTATTATTTTATTCCTCCTTTCTACTGAGTCAACTCAGTGTGCTGTGCATTGTGTAGGCGCGCGCGTGTGTGTTGCCTCCGGCGACTCTTCGCTGATACTTAAACCGACTCTCGCTGGCCGCGAACGCTGTCAGCAAGGCAAGACATCAATCGACATTCGGTTTCACTGTTAGGTAAGACACTCGCTTCGTACTTTATCTGCTATTACGGGATTTAAGAATTGAGATGCAATAAGCGAAGCATATAAATTGTTAAGGCATAAAAATTTCGCCAGATTGCGAATTGAAGCACAAAATTTTTAGGCCTATAATGTCTTGCCAGTTGTGGTCATCATTGCTAGTTGGTTTGCCACGAATTTGCGTTATCAGGCATCTACATATTGAGGCTAGATGGGCGGCAAAATATTATCTAGTTTTTTTACGCGCGACAGCATGTAATAGCTATCGTTGGTTCCGTCTGTCTGTCCGTCTGACACACTCCGGTACTGTGTCACAACGACGCAAACTAGGATCACTGTAGGCTGCCACAAGACTCTAGTTTTAAGAAACGGTGCTAGACAGAGTTCAGGTTACTATTAATCACTAACAGGAAGTCCCATACTCCTTTCGATTAACATCAAAATCAACGACCATGAACGACCTTAAATTTTAAAATAAAGGTCTTAGTGATTTTTTTGGCAATTTTAGGCTGCAGTGCACATTTAAGGGTGAATTGCGTCGAAATGGTTGGAGATAGACCAAGACAACCTGCACAAAATTTTTAGCATGAAATGTAGAGTTCAACAGTTTAAGTTTTAACCCCTTACGTTCAAGGAATTTTCCGTACCGGGGCCTTAAATGTATGTACCCCTTCACAATGCTCAGTGTTTGCTAGTATTACTAATCTAGCGTAAAACGGTCGCAGATAAACACAGTCTTGCTGCTTATCATAACAAGCGCTATTGACGAGCTTACCGGAAGTGTCTACATTGATGACCTTCAGAAAGCGGGGTTTTAGTGACTTTTTTCGCGATTTCAGGCTACAACGCACATTTCAACAGTAGATTGTGCCGAAATTTCTGGAGATTGATTAGGACAACCTGTACATAAAATTTGCAGCATAACCGTCCGAGTTTCGACCTCCTATTGGTCAAGAAGTCTTTTTTTCATAGGGAGGCGTCAAACTTTGGGTACAGTTTAAAACGCATCGCTATTTTATTGCACGTTGTACACTTATTTCTCACATAGTAGCATCGATGCTGTCGCGCGTCACGTGAGCTTTTCTCTAATTACTTGTAATATAAGACAGCCAGTTTTATTTTTGGCAAATATAGTCCAGTTTTAATTATTCTTTTATCGCTACGCTCTCGGTTAAACTGCGGAAAAGCTTTAACAAAACACATTACGTCATTTAAACTGACTAATAATAATTGATAACAGTAATAGTGATGGGCAATGTTTATGGCGTTGTCATCATGACACAGCCACTGACAGAGTTCAGCCGGTTCATTTGAGTGATGAATAGAACAGGAGCAGCTGCGAACTAGGCCTATTCATTCACATTATCTGCCGTCCGTACACAGCATCAGGCGTTGATTTCATTTTATGATAATAAACAGGATACATTCTTGTTTTATTACACGACGTCGTCAACATATATATCCTAAATATCCTTAGTCTAAATTTTTAAGGGTATATTATTATTTTTTTCTGACAATTTTGTCATTAAAAATCTCACTTAATTTATATTAAACTATTATCCCATATGGTTTTATTAGTTTTCCGACAAATTCCCGACAAGCAAAATTTTATTAGGAATATCTCAATATGGAATTTTTAGTAAAAAACAGTTCTATTTTTTACTGCTAAAAAGGGGGTTATCCCCTTAAAAGCTAATATTTACTAGTATTTCATGATTTTTAAAAAGGCAAAAATGTGATCATTTTTTTGTGATTTTATGCATGCAAAGATCATACCCCCCGCATCCCTCTTCCCGCCTCTTCCCCGCATTAGCTATGGTAGGGGTGTTTGTCCGTCTGTTTATCCGTCCGTCACGCGCTGCCACGACGGACCACGATGTCAAAACGACGCCAGCTAGGTGATGACATTTTCACCGCCGGTGTCACATTACAGAGTCTCCCCGCGAAGAAATCTGTTCGTATGATCGGCAAAGGTCATCCACGGGCACAAATTCGAAATAGTTGGATCACTCCAATGGGCCAACTCATCTCCTTTTTAGCCACCACTTTTAAGCAGTTCATACACAATTTTTCTATCATTAATTTTCTTATTTATGCCTTGTTTTAGCAATTATTTTTAGTCTTGACGGTTGAACTATGCACTCTGCGTAAATGGATTTTCTGCTTGTCGGTAAAGATTTAAGTTGATGTTTTATGATGTTATATTATTTATTAGGCGTGGCAGCAAAATCGTCATATCGTAAGCGATTTTCCTAGCGTGATCCGTCGTCTGTCCTCTGTCACATGCTTGCACCCGGCTTGACAGATTTACATGCCGTTTGGCATGTGGTTTAATGTGTGTTTAATCATCTAATATTCTAATTGTTAAATGGACTCTCTCTGTCTCTGGCCTTCAAGGAAAGGGGAGACTGAGTGCTGGAACCTTCGAGCCAAAACTTGCACTTGCCTATTTATAGTTCACTATGGGGCAGCATCAGTCGGCAATTTCGCGTCATAACTAATTACTTCGGTCACTTGTTGTTGTGGTCGCTGCAGGTGACGTATGCATGAGTATGTCGACACAGTAATTGGTTGCAAACTGACAACGAATTGTGCGCTACCAGCGTCTGCTTCTGCGGCCTGTAACAACGCCGACGTCGTGCTCAGCTTGACTCGTCGACTCAAGATGAACAACGTCATCGGCTGCTGGGTCGTGCGTCGAATCTACGTCTGTCTGTTGGTCCTGACGCTGCTTCCGACCGGAAACTGTGACCCCGCGCTGTCCGAGTCATCCATCCGTGTCCCTCCAGCGTCCCAGTTACTAGACGCCGCTGATCAAACTGAGTACAGCGACGAGGCACGCGTAAATCTAGATCTGCCTCAGCGTTACCGAGACTTCGCTCAGACGGGGTCTCTGAGCCTGGCTGTCGACAGCCGGCCAGACGTTGCCGTGAAACGCGAATTCACCCCATGGGGCGGCAAGAGAACTACCAGAAACCACGCCGCCGCCTGGAAGCGCGTCAGGTTCCAACCGTGGGGAGGCAAACGATTCATACGCAAATCGGCTGTTCCGAGATACGCAAATAAGCCTAGCAGAATGTCGGCGTACGTCGATGACTCTAAAAGAGAATTTCACCCGTGGGGTGGAAAGCGCTAAGCGCTTGCAATGCGTGTTTAATAATGGACATATTACCACGCTTTCATAGCAATCCAGACACTGTTCTGTTGTTGTTGAAAACCTCCAATAACTCGTCACTGGATACACGAATACAGTGTATAGCCAGTAAGAAAATCGATTAAAACTTTAAAAGTCTGTATGAATTAAGCATAAGTCTTTCTCTATTTCGGAGAATAGTCAAAGGCGCATGTTTAACCAAATTTAATAAGAAACAAACTGTCTCTAGTTACAATAGGCCTAGCATATAAAAACCGACCAAATAGCAAAGTGGACTGGATAGATATGTCCAGATGGTGTAATTTTTTTGCGGCGATATTTGCATATTGTATAATGATTATGTTTGGGTCATGACAAACAGAGCTCGTTGCTTCCACGTACTGAGGATACGGCTGACTGGCGTTGCGTCAATGGGCGAACCTGTACACGTCATGTAGGCCTACGGGGTGCGGCAAAAAAGTAGCCCCCTAAATTTTTTGCCGTTTTCTCAGCAACCGCTTGGAATTTTAACATGGAATTTTACAGATTCATTTACAGAAACGTTCTATATCTAACTGCTAAGTGAAATGTGATTCTGTTGAAAAACGACGAAATTATACACTTCTGAACATGACCGCCTACCGATTTTTCAGCATTAAAAATGTTTCAGCTAAAAATGCTATTTAATTTTCAAAAACCGGTTACCACATTACTGCCGATGACGTCACAGTGACGCTTTGACAAACAGTAGTTTATTTTGTTTATAAATTATCACTAAATTGTCGTTCTTTTTAAGCAATCGCCGGCTGCCCACCGGATTCATCTTCCAGAAGACAGCGCACCAGCACACACAGCGCGCAGCGCAGGAAACTGACTAAAGGTCAACTGTCCAGATTTCATCAGAAAAGACCAATGGCCTCTAAATTCGCCGAATGCAAACTCGGTGGACCATCACGTGTGGTGTGCAATGTTGGAGCTTACCGCAAGCTTAAAACAAAGCCAAAAACAATCGCGGAACTCAAGGAATCGCTTCAGGTTATCTGGAACAACCTACCACAAGGACCGATCGACAAGACTGTGAAAGACTTCTCAAATTAAGCGACTGAAGGCT
>Ga0056128_1006241_pt1 | contig 15051 bp, 7 predicted proteins | sample WorMetLIZISLAND2_FD_71113 | JGI IMG/M metagenome (GOLD analysis project Ga0056128, IMG submission 71113) | Marine gutless worms symbiont microbial communities from Max Planck institute for Marine Microbiology, Germany - Olavius geniculatus... ...
GAAATTATTCCGCACGTGTAATACTGATATAATAGGAGATTGCTGCATGTATTTCAAATTTAAGTTACCTAGCGAGATAATTCCCTGTAAATTTCAGAAATTTGTAAACAAACTTGAACTACGTTAAGCTGTTAGAATACTCTTATAGTTATGGTTATGTGTGTCTGTGATATGCTATAGCCCAGTAACTGTTTTACGTATTTTTGTTTTGTTTTCTACCACATTGTGTTGGTGAATAAAGATTATCAATGTACGTGTGCATGTATTGCAAATGTTTTAGGTGACCGACTTGTAACCAGTGGATCAAAGTGTTGGGGGAAAGAAACATCTTGTGAAATTCATCTGCACTGTGTTACCCATCTTTCATTCTATTCTGTGACATTAATGCCAACAGACCGCTTTCTTGGGCTCTGTGCATTAATTACACAAACGATATATTTTAAACGGTAATTTTAGATACTAAGAAAACAATTGCAGATAGTAAGCTGCTTCAATCGTGCAGTGGTTAAAAATTGTTCAACATTTTCTCCTGCGTACTTCTCCTGTTGCGCTATTGCTGCAAGACCTTTATTTTTCTTTTTCATAATATGACATTTTATCTGTTTCCTATGGTAGCACAGGGGAAGTTAAATCTTATTTGGACGTTTTGATTGTTAGCTGCTTACCACAGTTGTGTATTCAGTGGATTTTTAGAGTCATGCTTTGGTTTTTACACGCGAGAGCTAGCATAGCTATAGCGCGTATTATCTACGGTAATTCTGTCTGTCCGTTTGTTCTGGTGTCACATCCCGGTACTGTTCCAAGCCCAAGTGAGATAGAGACTTCGGGTTTTCACCATATGATAGCCTAGAGTCTCTACTCTACTATGTTGTGACAAAATTCATGCTGCTGGGTGAAGGAGGTCCCCACGAACGAGGGAAAGAAATGGGCACCCCCACTAAAAGACGTTAATTTATCCTTATTGTCTCGTCTAGCGTGAAAATGGTTGCAGATAGGTACAGACATGCTGCTTATCATAACAAGCACTGGCAACAAGCTTCTTAGGAATGTCAACATCGATCACCTTTAATGACCCTGAACCACCAAAACAGTGAGTTTTAGTGAATTTTTTGCGATTTCGGGCTGCGACACACATTTCAAGAGTGAACTGCGCCGAAATGGCTAGAGATAGACCAAGACAACCTGCATATGAAATTTTCAGCATTGGATGTAGATTTTAGCAGTCCAAGTCCGGACCCCCTACGTTTAAGGAGACCTGCGCACGCAGGTGTCAAAGAGAGGTACCCCATAAAAAGTCGTTATTTTTCCGATATTGGCTTGTCCAGCGTGAAAACGGTTACAGATAGGCACAAACATGCTGCTTATCATAATAGGCACTGGTGACGTGCTTTTTAATGGTATCAACATCCATGACCTTGATTGACCTTGAACCCCAAAATATGGGTTTTGGGGATCTTTTTTTGTCAACTTTTGGCTGCATTAAGTTAATTGCGACCATATGGATAGAGATAGACCAAGACACCTGCAACCAGGAACTGCTATAGGCTCTCGCGCATCTCATGAGCATTAGCTCAGATTTCTTGTTTTCTAAATGTTGTTGTGAGCACAAATTCCGCATTTTAATTTAGTTGATTTTTGTTGACTGAACCGTTTTCAATGTCCATTCCATTGACGATTTATTCCACTGTGGTTTCTGCATCAAACACGATTTTTGTGTTGATTTTGTTTGGCATTTAGTTGGCTGTGTGTTGATATTTGACTATGATTTTGTTGCTGAAAACCATTTCGTTGGTTAATAATTACAGGGGTATGTTTCTTTATTGTGACAAATTGTACATATCTCAATACCTTCGACAATAATAGCTGTGGGTGTGTTATCTGAGTGAGTTATTATGTTAGCAGTGTATAAGAAATGGTAGATAGAATGTAGATGTTACAGTCAGGCCTGTCGAGAGCCACAGCGGGGCCCGGGAAACATTCTCGCTGGGCCCCCAAACATTTTCACGGGGCCCCTCTGGGGAGAAAATTTTTGAATTTTTCTCTTCAGAATGATACATTCTGGCGTACTTTATGTTTCTGGCAAACGGCGGGGCCCTCCCAAACGTCGCGGGGCCCGGGGTAGCTTACCCCCTAGGCCACCCCCTCGACAGGCCTGGCTACAGTCTCATTTGCAATATTTTCGATAGCAGTGTACTCAGGTTTAATTTGTTTTAGTCGGCATTTAAAGTGAAAATTTGGCACTCAGCAGCTCTATGAAATCAAGTCTGGGACCCTTATCAGTCATAAAATTGTCAATCAGTTGTTCCTAGCAATTATAATCACTTATTGTGAACTATAGAAAGCACTCGAAGAGCGCAGGTACCTCCGCCAAGGCAAAGCTATTCGCCAGGTGGCGTCACCATCTTCGGTTTTGCAGCGGTTTCCCTTATGCCCTATTAAACGCAGTAGTAACGAAAATTTCAAAGTGATCCAGAATCCAGGATTCCTGCCGGATCACCCCCAAAATTGAACCACTGGTAGTTTGTGCCATGCTCGACATACCCTCAAAATTTCAGAAAGATCTGTCCATAACTTTTTGAGTTATCTTGCTAACACTCAGAGAGACAAATAGACAAACAAAGTCTGTCAAAAACATAACCTCCTTGGCGGAAGTAATAAGGCAAAATCAACCAAAATAACGTGAATTACTACCCTCTACTCTAGGCTGGGGCTAGATGTCTAAGCCACAGTTTGGTCAACCCGACAATCGTGAATGATCTAGCTGACCCCATAAATTGCAGACATGGCTTAAAATCTTAAAATGTTGCGTGACATAAGAGACATAAAAGCCACAATTTTCAAGACACCGGAAGCGCCAGCATGTCAGCGGAGATTTCTTTCGCTTTAAAGCCCGGACCCTGAACACACTATATGCATAGCCATAGTACTTTACAAACACCAACTTATTTCGGAAATTATAACTGCAAAATTTTGTTCTAGGGATGGTCACCAATAGTTTATGGGGTCCCATAACTTAGTATAGGCCCACATTGATGACCATTTATCATATAGTAAGCTCTGTTGCTGTTTGAAAAATATATCCCATTTTTCTGTTACGTGATATGTTTCACATGGAGACTGTAGAAGCATGCGTCTATCTATGTAATTGTAAACTATGCTTATGCATTGCCTGCCGGTATATTGCCTGCAATATTTTATACTACGAGATCTATAGCTAGTGCTAGATTCTGTTGTTGAGTAAACTTTTCACAGCTACAGACAGTGGCTTCTGTCTCTATACCTGGTGGGTGCAGCTTGCACCCAGTAAAACATAGGGGGAGGAAGTTTTGACAAGGTTGTAAATCAAAATTTCCCCATTTTTACTGGGCAAACTACAGCTTTAACAAAACTTTTTCCCCTATTTTTACTTCTCCCTATATTTCAATTGCCCCTGCACCTTTAACAAATCCCCCCTCTATTTTTACTTTGCCCTATTTTTCACTGGGCAAACTACACCCTTAACAAAACTTCCCCCTATTTTTCCATTTCCCCCAACAAAACTTTCCCTTTATTTCTACTCCCTCTATTTTTCAATCTATACTCTTAACAAAACTCCCAGAGGGGGGAAGAAGCCCAAAATGGAGGGGAAAACTTCAGTCAGAAATTGGGGGGAACCTGAGCCCAAAACTGGGGGAAGTTGTGCCCGATTTCGATTCCAGATTTGGGGAGAAAAGCCACTGGCTACGGAAGTCAGTGTCTGAGAGCAAAATTATGCATAGCTGATGCCAAATGTAAAACTGACGAATGAGATGAAAAATATGTTAGAAATCAGAGATGGAAACTTTTCAAAGAAAAATCAGTGAAGTTTCAATCTTGCAACCTTTAATATTGCCAGTCACTGGCTATGTTGGAAATCTGTTTAAAAAAAGTGCATCAGACTGAAGAAATCAACAAATGGATACCCTCCCCCCTTGTGATGTCCGAAGAGATTACACGAGTCGGTCATATTTAATGGATGCATAGTACCATGCATTATGTATGCAGTGTGATGAGCAATGTAGCTGCATTTGTTACTGTACGTTGTCTGCATTTTATACCTGTGCATTTTACTCATCTACAGGGTGGTCCAAAAAACGGCACAAAGTTAATGACACCATAATTTTGCAACCGTACATCATACAGTCATGTGGTTTTCAGCAAGATGTTCCGAAAGAAATTCTTTACGTGACTAAAGTCAGTATTTGAATACAACAGTTAAATATTCTTTGTTATTGTTGCTGTCAATTAAACTATGCAAAAACAGTATTACTCTCGACACCACGGTCCATAAAAACGAGCCACTTTTTATTTTTCCAATATCTCTGTGAAACATTGACAGATTTTAATAATTTTTGGCATGCGACATTTAAAAGAAATTGATGCAAATGTCTGTAGTTTTGGCCACCTCGCTCTAAGGTTGTCGCTACACTACCTTGTGAAATGCAGAAGTCGTAGTTTGACCATTGACAACAATGAATTCATACTGGGTAGTGCATGTGTCAGCTCAGAAAATCACTGAGACCACAAAATCATTGAAAATCTGTTGCTTCATCTTTATTTTAAAATGGTAAGTCGACAAACTGAAATGATACAGCAACAGCAAGTGGGCTGCTTGAGTCATGCAGTTACTGAACGTGTTGTTGGCAAATGGTGTCAATGTCTCCTGCTTGCATTTGTGCTGCAGGACATTTTAAGCACATGCTGAAATGAAGATGATGTGATGTGACACGTGTGTCTTTTTGAGTGATAAAAAATTGCCAATTGCGTTTATCGCTATTCAGTTAATAATTTCTGAGCCAACGCATATGCTACCCAGTAGGAATTCATTGTTAATGGCCAAACTGCATTTCACACGGTAGCGTAGTGACAACGTTAAGGTGAGGTGGCCAAAACTACAAACCTTTGCGTCGTTTCTTTTTAATGTTGCGTGCCAAAAATTATTGAAATCGGCCAATGTTTTGTGGAGCTATTGAAAAAATACTAGTGGCATGTTTTTATGGATCAAGTTACATTGAAGGTAATACTGTTTTTCAATAGTTCACTTGCCAGTGGCAAAAACAAAGAATATTTAATAGCTGTATTTAAACACTGACTTTAGTCATGTAAAGAATTTCTTTCAGAACATTCTGCTGAAAATCGAACGACTCTGTGATGTACGGTTGCAGAATTATGGTGCCATAAACTTTGTGCCGTTTTTTTGGACCACCCTGTATATATATACCTGAATGTATACTTTTTTCCATCGATGTCTGAGGCTGTACTTTCTTGCTGGAATCTTAAGTGAGAAATCTCATGATTGTTTTGTTTTCACTGCGTCATTGTGCTGCATAATCACAGAACTTGGGAAAACCGAATGCACCGACTGCACGCTATAATTGAATAGAGGAAATGAGCTGGTTGAATTTTGAAATTAGACAGTCATTATAGTGACACAAAGTAATGCAATATTTAAGCAATTGCAGCTCAAATGCAAGCTGTCGTATGGACCTTGGATCTAACAACCGTATGACATTTTTACACATGGACAGATAAAAACTAAAACCTTGGACAGATTATATAATGTGTTCATTCATTCTTTCATTCAGCATTGAATCTTATTACTACTAACAATGTATTATATGACTACAGGTAAACTTGACACAGTAAACTGTTCCATGTGTCTAGACGCAAATAGAAGCTGAGAGACTGTATGAGCCAAATCAGGGCTGGAAAATAGCTGAAAAAACACTTTTTAGGTTACATTTTTAAAAAACGCAAAGACCTCAAAAGTCAAATTTCAGGCGTTTTGTTTTTTTATTTATCACATTTATTTCATATTTTAATCCTTTTCTTTCCTTTTAACATCACGTCATCCAGTCTACAAAAATTACGTGACAGGTTGATCAGCATAGGACATTGTTTTTGGGTCTTAATTTTATGTCCAGCTTTTTCTCCGTACGCTAAAACCTTGGAACTTAACAACCCAAAATCTATTTTCCAAAAAAACCATGGGTTTTCCAGCCCTGAACCAGGTGCCCTTCTAGCCGTACAACAAACGCTGTGACATGCTCATAGCAGTGAATGAGATCATCTAGTAAAATCATTAGGCTGGAAAATGGCAGCGTATCATATCACATGCTAGATGTTCACAATACAGTACTACAAACGTTCTAGCATCCGGACTATGCAATCCATGGATCTGCGTCAGTCGGCACATCAAGTTCATTTGTTGGTCCAGCCCTGGAAGCCACTGAAGAACTAGACTGTTAGGCCCAGCGTGTTTTCCCGCTAAAATTTCATGCCCAGGCAGCGATTAGCAATCTGTAATGACAGGATCCTATTTTTGCATGCAACAGCAGCTACTGCTATAGCGCATCTTAGCCATCGCAATTCTGTCTGTCCGTCCATCCGTCTGTCACATGGGTGGATCAGTGAAAAACGGTGCAAGCTAAGATCACCACATCTTCATCATCGGCTGCCTGGAAGACTCTAGTTTCAGAAACCGTAAAGCTTTTCCATAAGTTTGAAGGGGGTCACCCCGAACGAGGGTGCTAAATGAGAGGGGGTAGGGAAAATCTAGGATATATAGCCGATATGGCATTGCCAGAGTGAGATAGTGGCACTCTCTGGTGAGTACAAGTAAAACACTATACATATTTGGATATTTGGTGAAAATTACTGCACTCACATAATCACTGACTTTCTACAATGTAAATCTCCAATCGCATAATTTCACCTATTGCTATCATTTAACCCACTGTCACTGACTGTTGTTCTTCAAACTGTTAATTCGTCAAACTGTATAATGTAAATTATGACAAGTCTTTTTTTCACTACTTCTTGCTGTACATGCAGTGCAGCTGTGCTAAAACCTAAAATCGAGAAATCCAGCCAAAAATCTGGCCACCCGGAATCAGGGCAAAAGCTGGTACATCCCTAATAATGACTGTAACAACATTTCAAAGCAACAAATAATGTCTATCAATGTCTCGCTGAATAGCCTGAATATTCCTAGACACCAAAACGATATCAACAAATGTTAACTAACCAACAAAACATAAAGAAATTTAAACAGTGCAAGCTGTCATACTTAACCTACAAAATACTTGCAGATGAAACCGGACAAGTTGGTTGACGGTAGAAGGGCCTAGAATAACAAAACGCTGGCAGCGTCAAATAGCAGAGGTATGATTCAGACGCGCTTTAACGTCCTGCATCAGCTTGTCAGCAGCGTCAAGAATCACCTTCAACAAAACAGTACATTGATAGCTTTGAATATACTCTGAAAGTTTGACATCGATGTGGTTACACAAATTCATTTGTTATACCTCAATGCAAAATACCTGCATGCGATTGGTCCAAATCACGTCACATGACATTCACAAATTCGCCATAGTCACCTTCTCAGCAACAATGCAGTGACATAATGCCCTCCATGGAGGCACTATTAACACTAGTGCCCTCACAGGGGGCACTATTTGATTGGCGTCACGCAGACGCTGGTCAAGTTTCATTAACATACGAGACATCTATGACCACGCCGACGCCAAATTCATGCACTGTGGCTAAACGGTACGTCGTACGTTTCAGCAGACGACCATGTTCACTTTATTTGAAGAGAGCATAAAATACCACAAATTTTGGATAGAGGCATCAAGGTATAACAAAACAAACGGAGAATGGCGTCTTGATCAAATTTTTTCCCCTCAATTTGTAACATGTTGCCCTCGATCTTTGATCTCGGGCAACATATTACAAACTTCGAGTCAAAAATTTTCAATAATGACCTCGACGCCAGTCACTATTTGTATAATATTGAATGTGCTGGGCATTGAAAGAGACACTGTACAACTCCTGCAGGCAATGGAGATTGACATGCTTTGCCCACATGGTCTGAATGAAGAAAGATCGTTAATTCACATGTACTTCTGCATGGTGACACACATGGCCAACGTCTCAAGGGAAACTGAGGAAAAAACGGATTGACATAAATTTGAGAGGACTGCACTGAGACCATGGGCATCACAGTATTAGATGCTTTGTAACTTGCCATGGAAAGATCATGATTGAAAAACATTGATGGCAGTGGCGGTTTTAGACCCAGGCTGGGGGGACAGCCCCACCAGTTTTGCTACAGACCCCCCTAGTTTACTCGCCACCGATGATTTTTTTTGCAAAAATAACACAAACATCTGATTTCTTTGCATTTCCAAATTGTAGAAAAGTGAGCAAATTTGCGGCTTCCATTGAACATCCCAAAACCGAAAGCGCTTCAGCTTCAGGGGGGCTTTGCCCCTGACCCTAAACTCTGCCCTGAACCCCGCTGGCGGCTCTGTCCCCAGACCACCAATATACACTCGTGCTGTCACGCTCGCCATGGGGCCATGCCCCCCAGATGTTGCGAGCTAGAACCGCCATTGATTGACGGACTGCTAATGCGTGGTGGCATGGTCATCATCGCAATGGCAACGATTCAAGTCAATATCGATTCATAAAATTACAACTTTTATCAATTAGTCTGTTGTTGACACTTCAACAACTGCTGCTTGCCTTCTTCAAAATGACTATCTGGGCCACTTGAACAAAATAAAGTGTGGAACGAGAGCCAGGAGCTTGCTTCATGGTACTATGCAGTCACAAGAAAAAACTCACACTGACGCTACAAATCCATTGACAAACCTGTATCCGCTGAACAGTGGACTTGCGTCGACTTCTTAGTTCATCGGAAGAATCGGCGAGACTAAGACCATCGAGCCTCTCCAGCTGTTTCGTCAGCATCTCAATACACCCAGCGAGCTGACGCCTCAACCGACCTACGGCTTCGTCTTGTAGATCAGTCGGCAAGTAGCCCTGCATGCCACGCACGGTCAGCCGCTCTTGTAACTAAAAATGCGAGAGATGGTCAATAACTAGTGAGAATCAATGTAATGAACGTAAATTTTTTCACAATGTATATATCAGTGAAAAATATAATTTTATATTTTCTACAAACGCATATGAGTTTGCTGTGGATGTGACGTCATTGTACTTCACGACATCACAGTGAATTGAAGTGTTGACGCGAATGGCATAGAATCAAGCACGACAATTCTCCATTTTGCAGCCAAATTTAGTAACCTGGTGCCATGAAGCATCTGATTCTCTGAAAGCCCTAAGAGAGATAAATGTACAAAACATCACTTTATACACTTGTTAACGGCAACATTGAAGAACTCGCACATCGAAAACAGCAAAAATCACAAAAGGTGATATTGCCCGCATCACACTGACTGTGTGTCAAGTGATGTTTTGTACATTTATATTTGCTGTTTTATTACTAAACTACTGTTTTCCTACTGGTGATCAGTTACAAAGATATTGCGCTTCAGATATTTTTTACAGTAGCCAGATGCTTGTAACTGTTACTTACTACCTATACTAATGGCATGACTGAACAAAGCAGACGACATGTGTCAGGCATGATGTCACAATATTAAACAAAATTCTTTTTATATCCACAAAATGGCCATATAAATAAACTAACTAATATTGCATGCATCACCCACTTAATACAGGTGCGTGTTAGAAAAAAAGGTATATATATGGCTATAAAAACTTATAAAAACTTTTGCGTATATTTCACCTATTTGCTGAGCAGCCCCCTTGGGCAGATTTTAATGAAACTTTGCATGAGGGGTCATCTAGCCGACGTAATCAATCGTGCCATATTTCATCTCAATCGGGTCAGGGGTTTTGATTCTGCAAGGGGTTGAATTTTTGGATTCCCCATAGGAAAGAGTTCAGCCTGTGATGTTTATGAATTTCTCATTTGCAACTATGCAAGCTATGCACAGTCAATGTCTCTCATGACAAGTATTATTTAAAGTGAAAAATAAGTGTGCTTCACACAAATTTATCTTTTGTGCTAGCCGTGCGCCAACAATTATTAAAGTTGCTGGAAATCTGACAAAGTTCTGACAAAAACAATTTTGGATAGTTTTTAGGGAGACATAGTGTATAATACATGTATGCAACGCTTCCCACTGATACTCCAGTAACTACTCCATACCCTAACCCAATCTCGAACCTTAATCCCTAACCCTAATTCTGTTTCCTGATTTTGTCAGGATGCCAACTTGCTTGGTTTTGATAGGGCAGAAAAGTGTGACAGACAGACAGGACTTCTGCAGAATACTGAGAGTAACCTATACGGGAAGGAGTACTTTGCGGAATGTGGAAATTTGAAAAGATGTGTTTTGCGGAATTTCACCTGCAGAACAAAGTCAGATGGCAAGCTATATATTTTTATTGAGTCATACTTATGGTACACAAATAGAAAAAGAAAAACCCAACACAAAAGAAGCAAAAAATCAAGTGATTTCTGTGTTAGCAGTAACTTAATATTTATGATAACTATTTTCATGCCGTAGCTCCGACCAAATCCTGATAACATTATTGTGAATGTAGAATGTAAAATGCACTATCGATACCAAAGTCAGCAAAACACATTTTTGAAGAAAATCTAACCCCTTCAATGTCAGAGAACTGTTTCTGTAGATCGTCCAACTTGCCGTGTTGTTCACTGACGACCTTGTCAACAGAGGTCATAACCTTTGCACGTTCATCTTCTTCTTCATTCCCATCTTCACCATGGCCAGACTGCAGCATCATGCAAATTTGCTATAAAAACAAGAAGCCCAGCTGCTGCTAGTATGGCCAACTGTACTGCCTGGAAATCTGTGAGTCACCATCATTGTTTAGTAAGGAAGGAAAGGATCAGCAATAAAGGGATCAGACCGGGCACTGGTCAATATCTATAATCCGTCAACAGTAATCATTCCGCCGATCCATTTTGGCAGCCACATTGTGGCATGCAGATTTTGCGGTTGAGCGTAAGCACTCCTCTTCTGACAGAACACGTGTCTGCAGGAGGTTGGCAACATATGACACTGAGCAGTGTAAAAAGCATCAAAACATTTAGAATCAGTATCTCTAACCTCTTGTCATAATACATATATAAATCAGTTTTCTTTTGAATTTTACCGTTAAAAGAAGTCAACTTTATAAGCACGTTTCTCCTCATGAGCAATTAAGAAAATATCTACTAAAAGACCAGAGAAACAGTATTTCAGAGAAACAACGAGGAAGATAAAAAAAATCCATCGAAAACAGAAAATTGAAGCTTAAGCTTACCTTACTCATGAGAACCATGACTCTTGCACTGGATCTGATGCCATAGGACTCCAGAGTGGCTTCAAAGTCTGTTAACGACTGTCCTGCAGTAATTTATTAACACAATGACAATTAACACCCACTTTCTCCAGCTATTATTTCGAAGTAACATGATAACAGCAATCTTCTGCCATTATGGTGTGCCGAAGATATGCTGGAAGTAAGATTATTCAGGTATATGAAAATGCAAAAAGCGTAAGAAAAAAGAAGTTCAAAATACACAAAAATATGAGAATACTGGGTATAAAAGTATAATTTGATGACAAGAGAAACCGTTTAGCTTCAAAATAAGTGCACGACACAGCTTGCTAAAATTTACAAAGCGAAAAAAATGATAATTAGTTGTAGCTTTCTAAATGAACTGTAACCTATATTAGCAAAAAGAAACCAAAAAAAATATTTCACTGTGCATTACTTGTTAACGATTAAGAGGCAGGCAAAATTTCAGTAATATACTGTTTAAGTCAATAGTCACAAAAATGCAAGTATGTCAAGTAAAAACACGGATGAATTACCTCTACATATCAGTCTTTGGTTTGATACTGGTATTTTGGTGACATCAAAAATCTTTTCTGCCAGCTGTCTTACCGTTGGACAGCCATCTGCTGCATCCAGTTGAATATGGTATCTCTCTTTATCTAAAACAATGACAAACATTTCGTTAAAATCAACTTTTTATACTTCCAGGCAGACAGCAAAATGGTAAAAAAGTGATAAGGCACATGAAAGGATCAGCCACCTGCTCATGCAGTAATTTAGACTTCTATGTAATGTCAAACTGTCACATCAAAATGTGGACAAAGTGTCTATCTTCTTTCAAATTTTTATGGTGAGCTCTGGAAGATGCATACAGCAACCTGCGGCACTTGTGCAGCAGAGTGTGATATGGCCATTCTAAATCATTAAATGTAGAATAAAGTAAGAGCAAAATCGTTTCCAACAGACATTGCAAATTTACGCTTTTTATCATCATCCACGTCAAAACTACTCCAGTAACTACTTCGTACCCTAACCCAATCTCGAACCTTAATCCCTAACTCTAAACCTATCCCTATCCCTAATTCCTAACCCTAACCGTAACCCTATCCTTAACCTTATTTCCCAAACCTAAGCCAATATCACCATTTCCCGATTTTGTCAGGATACCAACTTGTTTGGTTTTGATAGGGCAGAAAGGTGTGACAGACAGACAGAACTTCTGCAGAATACTGAGAGTAACCTAGGAGTACCTTGCGGAATGCGGAAATTCAAAAAGATGTATTTTGCGGAATTTCACCTGCAGAACATTCCGCATATTACACCTTAGAGTTTTCCTGCATTCTGCATTCCGCAAAATTCAAATAAAATCAAATAATCAACTTTGTGCAGGCTTAGGCTTACAATTTGCATCTCAAATCAACTTAACTCTTGAAATGCCGAGAAGTCTGTTAAGCCGACACATCACGCAAGAATACAAGGTCAACTCAAGTAGCCTAGCTAGGCCTAATCCGCAAACGATTCCTGATGCGGCGCAAAGACCGTCGCTTGCTCAGGTAATTAGGTAGCCTACTGTGTTGTTTCATCTAACCGACTGACTGAGCACTGTGAAGGCACGATCACAGACGGCTACAGAAATCAACTCAAATAGGCCTACTGAGAAAAAGGTTGCTGCCGTGGCGAGGGCCAAGTCTTCGGATTAGGTAATGCACAGAGACTGAGTCACTTGCTCAGCTAAGGTAAATATTGCTTTTAAATTTGTAAGCTTCGACTATATATTAGGCCTAATTTGTGTAGAGCATCGTCGTAGTCAATTTTTTTCTATGTCGCATTAGTTTCAGAAATGCTTCTAGCCGAATTTTAATTCTTTAGAATAAAAAGTTAAAAGGAATGTTTTAGGACAAAGTCTGATAGAAGCTAACTCTCACTATCTCCAATGACTGAAGATATTAACATAAATTGAGAGAATTTATTTATTCTTCTAAGGGAAGAGGAAAGGGAAAGGAGGAAAGAAAAGACAAGGAAGAAATTAAAGAGACAAGAAGGAGGGAGAGGGAGAAAAGGAGAGGAAAAGGGAGAGAAGTGAGGGGAAGGATATTCCACCCCTTCCCTTTGCTGAAGCCTAGATCCGCCACTGGGCGGCAATCTTTAAGTCCACACTGGGCAGCCAACAGGCTTGCTACGCCACTGGCGCACATTGTAGAAATTTATATTTTGAAAATCAAGAAATGTGGACCACCGTAACTAACAGAATTAGGCCTAGGTCTAAATAAATTGCAATGGTGTTTGACACATAATGATATGCAAAAATTGGGAGGGTACTTGAGATTAAATGGGCCTATTATAGTTTAAATTTTAGGTGTGGGGAATTAGATTATTTATATATTTCACCGCCCCAATCTGACCTTTAATCCCGCCAAGCTTTCTCCCATTGTTGTTGTTAGTTTTGTTGTGTTTAATTTAACCTTTTGAAACTTTTGTCAAACCTATATTTTAGCCCTAACTCCGAGATGGACTAAACTTCATTCAGTCCATCTGGGAATAACGACAACTCGTAAGACAGTTGTAAGTCGATTCCAAAAACGTTTGTTCAAATTCCATTATTCCGTGAAAAACGATACATAATTTCTGATCACCCAAATATTGAAAGAACTGCGACGAGAACTACTCTATCTAGACATCGGTCTGCAAGTAAACACGAACAGCCACAAACTGCTAAACTGCAGCTTGCCGCTGCAGTACTGGTCTTTTATACAAGAATGTCACAGCTCTTTCAACACAACGCTCGGCGGCTGCATCTTTCTAATTTAGCCTTGGGCGCGGCCGCCAGCTATCCAGGAATTCTTAGGATATCTGGCGCCTACAGGCCTATATTTGATCGATCACAGCAGATTAGGCCTACTAAAAATTCCGCTGCATACAAATGCTATCACAGCGTCCGTGCCAAAGCATATGAACGTGCATCTGTCCTCCTTTGTGACGCTACGCATCGCAGCATCATCCTACTGACGACAACAATTTCCTTCGAGTGTTATAACTTTTTAAATTGACTTTTGTGTGAGCACTGACGGTTGCGTTTCTATTTGAAATAAAATGATTTTTCTTTCATAAAACGAACGTCTTGATTACACTGTAGGCCTCTTTTACGCGATGAATAGTGCTTGGTCCGTGCCTTGACGCCGACTGTTACTCACCCTCGCTCCCCTACAGTGCACAATACCGCGCGGCCTCGCACGCCGCCTCGCTAATTACTCTGATCCTCGCACGAATTCCTCGCACGCTCCCTCGCACTATACCCACCTCGCGCCTCGCATTTTACCACTGCCCATTATTTGTGTCCTGCGGTGTTTCTATAGAGTCGTGCGGTGTTGTCCTGCGGTTTTCAGGCATACCGGCATTCCGCAAAGTACACCTTCCCAACCTATACTAACCCATAGTGGTATGTCATATAACAACACAGTATGCGAAAAATTACCACGAACAACAGTCAAAGAAATGATACTTCCAATACTGTCGCACATTTTATTTTGTTGTTTTCATAATATTTTCGTTACTGTGCAAACAAATGACGTCATTTTTTGGGTTAACAGAGTCGTAGAGTTGCTACAATTTTTAAATTGTGTCAATCGATAAATGTACCGGTATTTTATGGTAACTTTTCTGTATACAAACTACAGTGCTAACTTTTTCAATCTTTAGTCCGCCCGAAAACGATAGTTTTCGGAAGGACTAATGTTTTAGACCAGATGTTTTTTTTCTCCCGACGCGAGATCTCCGAGATGCGTGGGCCGACCGGCGTGAAATTTTGCACGATGGTCAGTAATAGGCCCTATTTTATAATGCCGGTCCAAAATTTCGGGGGGCACA
>Ga0056128_1006243_pt1 | contig 15050 bp, 9 predicted proteins | sample WorMetLIZISLAND2_FD_71113 | JGI IMG/M metagenome (GOLD analysis project Ga0056128, IMG submission 71113) | Marine gutless worms symbiont microbial communities from Max Planck institute for Marine Microbiology, Germany - Olavius geniculatus... ...
CAGAAGCGGTGTGAAGCTCCAATAAACCACCATCAAACTTGTTCACAGGACAGTCGTTCACGACGTGCGACATAGATTGAGTGTCACCACAAATGCACAATGGGCTATCGCATATTGCAGTGAAAGACAGTCACGATCCCTCTGTGAGGAGCCAGATACGCTTGTCTCTATTTTGTCTGCAGCAACCGATTCCTGGTCATCCATTCACACTGTACATATCTCTGTAGTAAACTGCCGACTGGTGCACTAATTCTGTTCGTGGTCAGGACTGGGCAGTGTTAGATGGTGTTTAGGCTTAAATGTTACACTAAAACGTGCATGCAACTGCTTGAAACTGTCCAGAACTGCCTAGAATAAAATTTTATGCGACTTCTGGTTTTAGCCAGTTTTGGGCAGTTTAAGGCCTTTGCATGCAACTTGCAAGCAAATTTTTCATAGGCGCCGTCTTGGAGCAACTGTCAGTGCGCAGTGCGCTGAATTGTCGTTTTGCCACTAGTTCTATATCACTTATTCTGTACGTGTTGTAATGTTTGTAAATAGAACAGATTGATGACGATAACGACAAAGTCGATAAACTATGAGTAGTTACTAGTAGATAAAAGTACCGCTTTCAGTAGCACGTCCATGCTTGCTTCGCCCAAGCCGTAACAACCCGGAGATCAAACAAATCCCCGCAGAACCACACGTGACATGACCAGCATTGCGTTTCTTGCCGAAAGTCGGCGTCGTGCGAATCCCTTGGGAACTAAAACTGAAAGTAGAAATCGTTGTCAGTACACATAGATGCTGTCTTGTTAATGTCACTAATGCCGTCACATTGTCAGTCGACAGTCGACAGTCAGCAGACCTGTCGATCAGTGAACGACTGTCAGTTATTGTCAGCGTTCAGTTGTCACAAGCCTCAGACAGAAATAGCTACGAATTCTAGAAAAATATTGGCCAGAGATTGTTGCACATAATGTTTTCAAATTGAAATATTTCAAAATATTTACTTTAATAAAAACGAGATCAAGCCAAAACGAAAACCGGTCCCTTGCTGATATCAGCGATATCTAATGTTACTTGTGTTCATCAGCATTGCTTAAGCTAACTGTCAGTGTAAGCCCTATTACTGGCAGTATTATTCCCAAAAATAAGTTACTATTATTAACACGTACATTACGTCTTTACAATTATTAAACCAAGTACATTTATAATTAAACAAATTTGTGTTAGTATTTAAGCCTGAGTCACAGTCGAAGCAACCGAATTACCCAGAGTAAGCGTCAAAACGACTTATTGGCCAAAAATCGAAAATTATGCTCACCCGCTCTCATTTAGCGCCCTCGTTCGGAATGACCCCCTTCGAATTTATGAAAAAGCTTTACGTAGAGTCTTCCATGCAGCCGAACGTGAAAATTTGGTGATCCTAGTTTGCACCGTTTTTGACTGATCAACCCGTGTGACAGACGGACAGACAGACGGACAGACGGACAGACAGAATTGCGATGGCTGAGACGCGCTAAAAGCAGCAGCTGCTATCGCGCGTAAAATTTCTTTGGTGCCAGACCATGACAATGTTCATGGTGCTTTAATCATAGCAGAGCCAGGCCCACGGCTAAACTCGGCGTCGGGTTCCTTTGATGAATGTAGAACACTGCCAAACTACAAACTGGTGTCTCCGTATTCGTCTCTATCGCTCTGTCTATTTCTGCCTGTACGTGTGTGTGTCTCTGAGAGAGTGCGTGTCGGTGTAAATTATACACGTACATTACAAGTATTTACAATATATTATTATTATTATTAAATTACGTGCAGGTGTAAATTATACGCGACTGGAGAACCTAATTAGCAAGACGGCGTCCAGTCGACAGAGTGTTGTGTGCAGGCAGAGCGTGTCTATCACAAAGACGCCTCCAGTCTGCATGGAACCCTGATTGCTGCTCCTGCTGCTGGAATGGTAGCGTCACGGAACGTGAATTTCACACCTCCCTGAAGTGCAACGGAATGGCGTGTTTCATGCCTGACGTTTGCTAAAGCCCAAATTCCCCTTGCGCCGACTTTACGCCGCGAACTTTGTCGCCGACTTTTCCGTGTCTTGTAACGGACTAAATTCCATTAGAGCGACACAAACGAAATTATCGCGGACTAGTCGTGGACTTTGTCGCTACCATCTGGACATCTGGTTTGAAAGCTCGAAACTTCCCCGTGACATTCCCGTTTCATGTTTGCGTCCGCGACTATCACCGAACCTTCCCCGCGGGGAAGTTTTGGTGGAAGTCGGCGTAACGGAATGCGGGCTTAAGTGCGCACGTTGCAGACGGGGCTTCGTCGATAACCCACATTCCGAGCGAAACACTCCAGAGATCAAATAAAACCAGTGAGGTACTTTTCGAGACCAAAGTTTCGGTTTCAAGTTGCCTCGAAAACAAAAAGAAAGTCTTGGTCTTGGCCTGAAAAAGTATTGCTTATATCACTGCAGAAAACCCACACCGCGAGACGCAGTCGCTGCTGCTGCTGCTGCTGCTGCTGCTGCTGCTTGGCTGATGACGCGGCATTGTCAGCGGCGCGGCTTCTTCGATTGACGCCGCAGTTAATCGCCGTAAATTCTAGCGCTCTACAGCTGCGCCGTGCGACGGTATGTGTCACGACAGACCGCCTCTGAATGACAACTACCACCGACCACCGCCCGACCGACACAAACAGCTTGCAGTAAAAGCAGAAATAACAATAAAAATAAACGAACAACAACGGATCGCGGCTTCTTCTAATTAGAGCGGAGAAAACATCGCATTTGTCCCAACGTTGCCATGACTACTCGCTGTTTTGTCGTAGGTGGTAGAATTTTACAACGATTAATTGAGAAAATGCACTCATAATCTTGTTTTCGTACTGTGGACGGACGCTATTACAAAACTATTGAAACGGTGTCCTTAACTTACAACTGTTCTTTTTCGCACGCTGTCAGTATCAAAACATAAGCCGTAAATAAAATTAATTGGGCATTCTCTTTTCTCCTACTGTTACTATGCAGCCGTCGTAATACCGGTCATGCCTGTCCGTCCGTCTGTCTGTCTGTCACGTATGTGCTTCTAACTCAGACAGAAAAAAACGTGCAAAAAATCGCAGTTGCCGCAGACGTTCCGCGAGGCAGAGGTCAAAGATTAAGGTTACAGTTAAAGTTAAGCAGTTCTAGACGGACAGCTACATAATATGTCGACACTGGACCTACACGTTTTTTAGTTATGTATAGGTTGCATCGCGGAATAGAGTGTAGACGTATTTGCGAGTGTAGACAACATTCTAGTTCGTGCTGAAATGTGCTCATTTCATGACGGTGATCGACGATGTGTTTTGCATGCAGACGTGCGTGTGATAAAGAGACGCGAGTCGCGTTTCAACCGTCACGCTTGACTGGAGTGAGATTATGAACGGTAACATAATACCCCCTTTACACGATGAAGCTGTAAAGTTCTCTGTAAGTACGGCTAATGAAACCGTCACTAATTTCACTGTGTAAAAATCTTTGCAACTACAATATTCCTGAATAAATCAATAAAGCAATACTTGAATATGTTATGTGTGTATTAATGAAAACTCGCCTACGCACACAGCCAGCTCGATGTTTGCTCGATGTTTGCTCGACATTTGCTTGATGTTTGCTTGATCGTGTAAACGGGGTATAACGCGCGAATGCTGTGGTAAAGGACAGAAAAACGAGGCAAGCCATGAAATAAGTATGCGTGCAATAGAACAGTGCAGAATGATGCGAATGGTGAGACTACCTCAACGTAGACGGCGAGCGGCATGACAAGGATGGCGACCATGACGTCGGCGACTGCCAGGGAGACGATGAAGAAGTTGGTGATTGTGTGAAGACTTCGTTCAATGAACACACTCACGCAGACGAGCAGGTTGCCGAACAGTGTCACTGCTGGGAACACGAGCAGAGACAGCGCCCAGTACTGCAACCTACAGATACAGCACACACATCAGCTGACACACGCTGATCGCCATGGGTCGTACCCAGCTTAAGCCCAAATCTTGTTACACCGACTTTCACCAAAACTTTCTCGCGGGTAAGTTTCGGTAAAAGTCTCGGACGCAAACCGTGAAACGGGAATGTCACAGAAAAGTTTCCAGCTTTCGAACAATGTCGACATGTCGAGATAGTTGCGACAAAATCGACACTTTGTCGCGGTCTTTGTCTCAAAGTTAGCGTAATCGAATTTGGGCAGTACACGATTAAATAATAGGCTAATGAAACCGTCACTAATTTCACTGTGTAAAAATTTTACAACTACAATATTCCTGAATATAATAAAGCAATACTTGAATATGTTGTGTGTATATTAATGAAAACTCGCCTTTTTATTAACAACACGAAGTTACAAACCTACTCACCTACGTATACTCATTAAATTTTGTAAAAAAATAACTTTTAATCAACGATACAAAACACGTCAAACACTAAAGTCTAAACCTAGAGCTTTCCCCCCTATTCTGTATAATTTTCAAAATTTGTGACTATAGGGGCCTAAAGTGAGTAAAATGTAGTGGCATTAGTCAACGAAACTGTTACGTAACGTAAAAATGATGTATAGTGCAGTGCGATATTAACTGCTAAATTCGGAAAAACGACGAGCAACTAAATATAGCCACAAGTTCGAGTACAGAGTTAATAGTGGTGACGTACGGCAGTGATTCGTTGTACGGCGCAGTTGCTAGGCAACGGTTTGCGTGTGAAGCGGACGTGACGTTGTCCAACAACTGATGCAATGATGATGATGATGATGGACGAGTGATGCTGGTGCAGCCCAATGTCGTTGTCACGTTATCCATTCCTCCTGCTGCTGCTGCTGCTGCAAGTCAGAGTGAGTTCTCGGCGTTGACTGATGACGTAGTTACACTGACACGCATCAGCTGCCTTCACAATTCCTGCACCGCACGCACCGACAGCCGCCGATGTACCCACAGTGGTAAAACGTAGATTTTTAAAATAAATTTTCGTAGGTTTTAGGTTTTTACATTTCTTGGATTTTCTCAGGTTTTTAAAGGCTTTTAAGGTTTTTTGGGGGTTTGGTGTCCAGTCAACGCCATACACAAAATTACGCCCCAGGAAAAACATCTTATACACCATGTCCGTCACATAATCGGATTGTTTTTAATTGACGTCATTATTCAAAAATCACGATTAAAATATTAAATAAAATATTGCATAAAATGAACTTTACAACAACACAATAATTCCAAAAACTTAAAACTTTAGACTTTCAAAGTTTTTCAGGTTTTTACAAACCCAAAACCTATACATTTCTCGGACTATTTTTTCAGTTTTGTATACAAAGTACTGCTGTATTAACTTTACTTAAGCTAATAAGCGCTGCCTCGGCCATTGCTAGGATGTTTCATAAAAATTGCACGATAACAACATGACAGTAGGCCTAATAATAACACGCCCATAGCTAAACATGCTCAATTAAAAGGAACGCTTTTCTAAAAATTGATTACCATATTATCATATAAATGTACAAAACATATGTTTATACACTTGTGTAATTCAAAATTTAAGGACTAACACATCGAAAACGACAAAAATCGTAAAAGATGATATTGCTTGCATCACAATGTACGTCAACGTGCTGCTGAGTAAGTGCGGCACTATAGGCCTACTCAGCAGCGTCGTCTCAAAAAAGCAATGACAATCTTCTCGCAATTCTATCTTGTCTGAAAATTATCAGGAAAAATTTTGGGCCAAAAATTTCGTCCAATAGTGCTAAATTTAGGGCTAAAAACTTTGTTTTGGAAAAAATTAAAAGTAAAATTTAAATTTAAGCAGCCATGATAATCTTTGTCCAAAAATTGCAACTTCCTGCCCAGATTAACTTTTTAACCGACGACGCCGCTGGCTATGCTAGTTCGCATTTTTGTTGCAGAAAATTTAGGAGCAAAAAACTATCCAATTTCCTGCTGCAGTAGTTATCAATCCAGTGCGTGGCTCGGGGTGTTGTCGCGTGCTAATGATAATCACAAATCATCTGCGACATCGTCATTGATTGGCTCCTCATGATCACGTGATATCAAGTCGATCCAGTCTGTAGGACCTATATAGACTAGTCGTAGATTAGACGTCATTCTGATCGATCAGCAATTTCTACTGCAATGCAAAAATCGAATCGGCCGTTACGTCACTTGCGTCAGCTGCGTCCGTTGCGTTTGTTGCATACTTTACTACTTCTTGTGTATCGCCTATACGTCAGAAAAGCACGCAATAAAGCTCCTTGCGTTGCGTGCCTTTCGTTGGATGGAAACTTGTCTTAATGCATCGCAAGTAGAGCTGTCAAATTAACGCATTAATTAACGCGTTAATGCTTTAATAAATTAACGCGCGTTAAAAAATTAACACGCGTTAAAAAAATCAACGCGTGTTAAAAATTAACGCACATACGTAAATTTATGTTAATTTACTAAATTCTGTGAAGCAACAGTTTCAATTTTTGTTAAACTGCGGTTATCTGACAATCGCATAAAATCAAGTAACTAAACTGTAGTTTTCGTCACTACTGTAAATAAATAATTATTCAGACGACAGGCTAATAAATTTCTATGCTAGCTGTGACGCCAGTTATTGCTGATTATACGTTTAAAAACGACAAAGTGCCCATTTTCTTTCTGTGGTTTATTGATTGGCCAAGTCAAGTCAGTCGACGTATACGTCAGTTGAGGAGCACAGTCGCAAGACGCCCGCGTGAAAAATATACGAACGTCTGTCAGCGAGAACGAGCGATTCGCAAACAAGTCGTTAGCGAGTCGTGTCCAGTCGCCACCAGTCTGCAGCGTCTCAATCTCTGTCTGCCCACGTGACCGTGACGTCACTATGACGTACGCACCCTGCACTAATCCAGTGGCACCGGCTGATCTGTCGCGCCGGTGTGGTCGATGCCTCATTATAGGATCGCACCCCAGAAAAGTCTCCCCCGGTGGGCAATTTAGCGGCAAAAAATCGCCTCGCCCTGCGGCCGCCCGGGCAGGGCGGATTTTTGCCGGTAAATTGCCGGCCAGGGGAGACTTTCCTGGGGGCGATCCTATAATGGACAGATTTTCTACGGGTCCGGCGATATTTTAATAAGGGGGATTTCGTGATTATGTCTCCCGGGGCGGATTTTTCACGGGGAACACATTTTCATGTGACACCGGTGACAGATCTTGCGCGTACAAATGGCACCAATATCGCTATAAATATTAGCTAGGACCGCGACTCTGCGCGGCGATCGTCGTAACTGCTGGCCCATCTCTAGTCAGTCGTCTGTGGTCGGCGGCGCCATATCAAAGGATATTTGCTGCTATTAATGGTCACGGCATGTACGACGAAGCGACGGCTAAGCCGGATAAAACATCAGCGACTGTGCGTACCGTACTATATCTGCTAGTAAATCAGAACCCGCATGTTATTGGCCGTGTGGCTTCCCGGTGCTCTATGCAGTGCAAGCTTGTCCCTGCTTGCGGGTCACGTGTATTTGCCGCGGATCTGACAAGCAGCATAAAGCAGTAACGAGAAGCCGGCCCAGATGTCGCAGACACACCGCGCGATGCAGCATAAACTGTATATGCCGGCTTAAGTAATGCCGCCGCCTGCCTGTACAGAGGATTTTATTCATGGAAACGTTGCTGCCCTGGTAATGTAGCCTAATCTAACTCGATCGTTCGTCAAGCGTGAACGCGTTTAATGACATGATGATTTCGATTAGCGTTGGATGAGCCAACAAATTCCCTGGGTGCATGCTGTTGCACGTTATGTCTATGCTGATAAAAAACGGGCTGACTATTTATCTGGCGAGAAACGCAGTTATCCGCAGAGACATGGTCTTAGCCGGTACCTAACTGCGTACGTACATTCCAAGACCGTCCAAAACGGCCAATAAATTATTAGCTGGCCCAGGTTAAACCGGATATTTATTCAATGACCGTATGAATAGCCGCTAGGCTATTGATACGGCTGCCGGGTGAATATCTTGTGCCTAAAAAACATAACAACTTAAATATGCACTTTAGATGCAACATGTGTCAGACCTATCTGAAATTAATGTTTTCACAAAACAGCCTGTATACATGTATATATTATTTTATAAACTACTGATGCATTGTGTTTATATTGGTGATAAAAATGTTATTTGAAAAAAATGGCAGCGCGGACGACGAAAACAGAGAAGCCGATTTTGCAAACTCGATAAAAATTTATGAACAAAAAATATACAACAAAGTAAAAAAAATAGTGGCCTTAAAATTTTCAGTGGTTTCGGAAATAAAAATTAAGCAATGTTTGGGTCAATTCTATCTGTCACGGTGACGCTGTAGGCTTTGAGCATTGCCAATTTGCCAGTCACTGCGCGGTTTTCACTTTGGCGTCAGTGACAGATCGCGCGCTTTTTCAAAAGTTGGACCATTTGTTATTTCATAAGGAAACGCACAAGCCAGCTGGTCGACCCAGAAACGCTAACTGGTCTGTCAGTTTTATTTTCTTGTTGTTTTTCTGTCAGCCGTACTGTCCGTTGTACGTTGGCGTCGGAGTCGGACGAGCTTGGAATATGTATTGGCTACTCAGCGACGCGCGGGTCTTCTATATGGTTATGCTGTTTTGCCGTCGCGCCAATGACGCCATTCATACTTTGTTCACGCATCGGGTTTTTTTCTGCCCGACTGACTTGGAAAACTATAATTGATCACAGGCGGCGAATTCGTATGCGATAAACAAAAAAATTTATTAAAACAGTTTTAGGCTTATTTATCCAGCCCAGTTACTCGCATTGTTGTCGTACATGGGCAGACCTGATTTTTTTTCAAATATTTGCACGCGATCTTCGCAAGTTATGATTTTGTTATAGTTTTGTTTTACTACTACTGTTGTGAAGACACACGCTGAGCCAGTAAATGCTGCACGGTTTGTACTCACGAGATTTACGCATATACTGCCAGGTAACAGTCAACAACGATAGAAATTTGACTGGTAACATATTCGAAATTTTGAACAAGTTCCGGCGAGCAACGATCGCGCACTCATGGCCGCCCGCTAGAGGATGTTTATCTCCTAGAATATTACACGTTATCCAAGCAAACTACCGTACCAGACAAACAGCAGCAGAGCCAATCATAAAATTTATTTTAAAAAAACGTTAAAAACTTTTTTTAAATTCAACAGTTTTTCGCTTGTTACGAACTAGAAAGTTCTAGTCTCAATCAGAAAGAAAACAAAAACCGGTACGTGAGAACTAAGAAGAGATGAAATAGATTGGGTGTCGGTACTTTGCGTCTGGTGCGTCTGCGTCTACTGCGTCTAGGCCAACGGGTAATTTGCGTCTAAAAAGTGCGTCTGACAGCGCCTGAGAAAATGCGTCTAGACGGCTACTATGCGTCTAAATAAAGTGCGTCTATAGTATACAAGTTTTTCAACTAACGTACGGCAAACTAGTATCGCTTCACGTACGACGCTGCATATTATCAATAAAATCTGTACAGGAAATAAATATGAGGTCAATAACAAAGCACTTGATCTGTAACCTAAGTCATAAAGAACTGCAACAGATACACAATAGGCTACAAATGTCTGTTATTACATGCAGCATAATTTAGCATGCACAAAGCACAACTACATAACTGACTATAAAAAATAAGGCAAAAAGTAAAATACTGTATACATTGCAGAAAAAAACACTGCATACACTAAAGTATGGCCTACAAAAATATAGGGCAAACAGTAAAATAACCAACATGCAACACCACTAGGCCTACTTTGCTTGCTTATTTATCTAACTGAAAAATATCAGGCAAAAATAAAATAACTAAGATATTGCACAAGCAACCTAATTAAGTCAGTCTTGGCATATACATACACTACAATGAATTGGAACAAAAAGGGTAGGCGCAGCTGCAGCACGGACTACGCCTGGCCGGGCTAGGCCAATAGGTTGTCATTCAGCGCCGAGGCCTGTGACGTCATTTTAGGTGAAAGGGGTAATATGCGTCTACCAGACGCACTTTTTAGACGCAAAGTACCCGTTGGCCTAGGCGCAGTAGACGCAGACGCACCAGACGCAAAGTACCGACACCCAAATAGATTAATTAAACAAATTGAAATGAAACTTAACAAAAGGTTTGCAAACAAATGTGCGTATGTTTTAAACTGTCGTGCAAGATGGCAAGCAGTAAATTTTTGTATTCCTTAGTCGGGCAATATAATGACGTCACACTAAAAACTCAAGGAACTGAAGTATACTAACAGACGCTTTGATTCGCCAAAAGAAATGCTTATTGGTAATGAAAATGTTATTGTAAAACAGCAAGCGCTAACAACAAACACATATTGCGCCACAGTTAGTTCAGTTTTTCGTAATTTCGTACGAACAAGCCACATTACGGGTTTCACCCGTCCGTCTCGTCCGTCTGTCTTGTAGATGCTCCAAACTAACTCGAAACACAGCACAATCATGCACAGAAACACCAAACTTGGTGCGGACTTTCCCCATGGCAAAAATAACCGGTGTGCTAATTTTCAGTTTTAAAAAGTCTGTGTTAGATTTAGGGATAGGGCTGCGCAGCTGTAAACGGACGGTCGCAACGGCATAATATGTCGGTATTGCGCAAATATGTTTGTCTAGTTGGTCACAAATCGTTTTATTGATGCAAATAAAGATTTTTTAAGGACCAAGGCTTTTTGTGCAATCGTGCTGCATCAACTGTTTTAACGTAGACCCTATTAATGTCACTGATTGACGATTTTCGTCACGCTACTTGTCTTCATCTTCCAAATAATTATAATGCAGATCCTAACGGAAATGTTACACTGTTATCGTACTCGATGTCAGTAGATGGCGAGCATAATAGCGTGAACATTATCTGACTCTATAACTAGTTAACTGCTGTCGAAATATTTAATAGTAACTGCTAGCAATAAGTCACGAAATGCTCAAGACTTTTTGTCAAAACCAAGACCAAGACCAAAAGCATATTTTTCTGTCCCCTAGGCGCTTCAAGACCAAGACGTTGGTCTCTAAAACTGCACAGTCAAATCGCTTAGTAATGAAATCTTCCTTCGCATGTGTGAACTAACTTACCGCACGGCGTTTGATGATGCGCTGCTTGGCTGTTAGCGACAACTGAACTGAACTCAGCTCAGCTCAGCCTCAGTCAGTGCGTGGTCGATCAATGATGACCACCTACTGCGATGATTCTGATAAGCCGACAAACGACCGGGCGAAAAGTACGACGGTGGCGTCGTAACAGGGAGCAAGGAGGCAATTGCCCCTTTTTCAAGGGGGCTATTTTTCCTCCCCAATTTTAGCCTGTACACAATTTTGTTTCGATAAATCTACTTCCATAAATACAAAATTTGACGCTAACAATTTCGCGTTTGCGGAAATTTAGAGACAACATTGAAGTTTTGCGCACGCATGATGTCCTCTGTCGGAAATCTGCAGCTCTACGTCAGAAGATCGCAACTTTTCTTACGGCGCGACGCCGCTAAGCGTAGCCTGCTGTCTGTCTCATGTATCGGGGTGTTTTCACGATGCAGCAAACGTCCAGCAAACTTTCAGCAATGTATTCAAAATACACGTACTAATGCTGGACGTTTGCTCGATCGTGTAAACACCCTATAAGTCATCGTCAGTTCTGACGAGTCGTAAGCATGCAGTTGAGTCCAGAGTCAGCGGATCATCGATGAACATTCACTCCACCGCTAGTCACGACATCGAGTAGTCTACCGAAGAGAGAGGTGTTTGAATCGAACATACTCCAGTCCGCCGCCAGTCCGCAGTTTCGATAACAGATCCGTGGATTGACGGGTCAGCATAGGCCAAATATACATGCAAGTTTTCACGACGAATCCTATAGCAACATGTGTATGCCGTAGCTCCTGCGCAACGATGAGCTGTAATTATACCGCTAGAAGTTTAGTGTGCGAATACGAACAACATAACAATATGGTTTCACCCTTGTGTGAAAGATTTATGACCGGTTTCAAAGTGGAAGAAAAAGAGTATGATTATGTTGCAAGCTTATGCTGTAATGCGGCGAGCTTATATAGGTCTATCATATACATCATCATCATAATCAACATCATCGAGGCGAATAGATTAACGTTGTGTAAGTGCAGAGGCACTGCAAGAATAAGGTAGCCTACGTTACAAAACACGATAAAACAGACGAAACGCAGGAACTTCAGTAAGAAACAGTGTGGTGTGGTGTGAAATGTATCTGATTGAATAGGTCCTTTAATAGACTTTGTGTTTGAGAGTATTTTTGAATTCGTGGGCGCGGATCATTTTTGTTTGATTTTGTTACGGTGAATGTTGAGTTTTGCATGTTTGTTGGCTTATTCAGCAATCGTGTTATTATACGCTATAGGTCTACTGTGATTTTAAGTCTTTTAACTGTTGTACACTGTGGGCCAAGCAGGCGACCACTCTCTGTTATTCTGGTATAAGCTATAAAAAGTTTTTTTGTCTGCCTGCACTGATAAACAAAAAAGTTAACAAATCCGCGATTCCTCTGTCGTCTCCAACTTTTCGTGGTGTATAGGCCGCCGGTGAATCGTGCAACGGTTGTGGATCCGCTGTATAGTGCACAGTTCCGCACACCTCTATCGACATGAGCATGTATTCATCACGACACGAGGCACTGTACATGTACATATATATGAAGCGACCACATACATTCTAAGACTGAAAATGTCGTGTAACAACGCCCTGGGTAATCCTAAAATGTTTCTGAGAAGACCCAGCTCCCAGCCTCGTCATTAACGCCTCCGCATTGTCCCTTTTACACACTGACTGCAACCCCCAAAGCCGATTTTTTTACAGTTATCGCTGGCCTGTCAAAAGTTGCGGCTGTTTTTTGACCAAGCTGGAAAATCGTTGGTGACAAACTACGCTTATTTGAACTGGAAGATTGCAGCAGTCACCAAATTTATGCCAAAACGATGCCTTGAACATAGAGGTTATGACGTTTGTTATGCAGCGTAGGCTACTGCAGCTGCTACATTAATTTGATGAAATCAGCTGTCACAGGATTACTTTTAACAGTAGGCCTCTATCAAAAGTGTCAGACAGACGGCTACCATTTGATTAGGCCTATAGCTAAAACAATGTTTTCATTTCTGGCGGTTAACCGTAAGAAATCTAGCAATCGTTCGTTTTACAGTTACTGCTGCAGAAACTCGGTTCGGCTGCCAAATTCGGCGGTTTGTGGGTTTAACTAATAGTAATTACTTAAAATTATTAAGCCTCGAGCTATTGAGTTCAGCAGGTGAACTGAATGTGGGTTGACTGAAAATGCCGGACTTAAAATTTACCGGCATGAAATTAAAGGACAGAAAACATATACGTTTAAAAATAGATTACATTACAATGCAGTTGCAATTCTTTTCTAAACAACGGCAAAACACAAATCACAGCGGCAAGGTAAGTTGTATAATATGCATTATGTATAATTAAAATGCAAAAAATATTACGAAATCCTTAACTTAAAATTAGCTACCGTACAGAGAAGGAATGGTAAATCAATCTATATATTCAGCCACTTAAAATATGTCTTGCATTCTCATGTCCGTCAATTCATGGCTGGACGCTTGGTCCGTCAATTTTACGTTCGTCATTTTCAGCGACTCCCTGAAGGTAACGGCAGCAAAAACTGTCGACTGATTATTTTTGTCGCAATGATGGAATCAATTACTCGCACTAGACAATGTTTGAGAATGTTTTCTGCCACTGCAACGGATATCTGCCGTGCTGTGAAAAGTAGAAATTAAAAGTCAAGCGTGTGTTTTCAAGGATCACAATAACGGTTAATGATATGAACTGAGCAGAATATCGCAGTCATGTTGATATCACTTGCCGATGCAACGGACGAAGTCGTTAGACCTACTAGTGAGTCACTGATCACGACAAACTGCTTTGATGTATCATTTGAAGAAAGTCTGCAATGCAGTCCCATTTACCCTTTCTCTTTTTTTTATCTCTTTTTACTTTTCCTTATTCTGCGTTCGGTTTTAGTCAGCAAGTTGAAAATGTGTTTCGAAAAGTGGAATTTTTTTCCAGAAAAGCGCATTTTGCGTGGTTTTTTTTCCGCCGCACTACTGCGTCAGTGTGCTGTTAGGATCATTTCTGCTGTCTTTTGCGAATTAAAATATGATTTATTTATTGACAAATAGTAATTAACAATCTACACTAACAAAAAATATTGTGTAGGTTATATTTAGCTGTATTCAGATTTTTTATGGCCAAGTGGAATATTTAGTCCATACCGAAACAGCGGTCTTCGATGACACGTAACGTGACATAAGCGTATATATTTATGGTTTGCAAACGCGTTTTTGCAAAAATTTCTTGTTATTCAATACTCCTTTACATTTTCCCACATAGACCTACGCAGATCTCTAAATGTCCGTCACGACAAGAGTGCAGACGCATCAATTACGTTTTTTTGCGTAGCGTTACATTGTATTGGGTGGTCCAGAAAAAAGTAAGCTTCTAACTCCTATACGTGAGATGTTCAGCAATTCTCACAGGCAAGGAAGACATTGACTATAAACAGTTCTTCACTTAAGCTTTAACTCATTACGGCACTAAAAAGCACAGTCTACGTGGATACGTACGTATCAAGAAACAAACTACGAGTATGTCAGAAAAAATTTTAGCTGTGTTTGGAATCAGCTCTTCCAGACAGTCGTTAACGCGACATCTGTCAACATGTTCAAAACTCGTGTCGAATTTCGACGCATTTTGAAAGAATATGGACATTTAAAGCTACAGCTTACACTGTAAAAATAGATTTGTAAACATAACAAAATATTTTGTGGCATTCACAAATTATTTGGTAACTATTTACTTACAAAAAATATTTGTGAATTGCACCAAAAAATTTGGTCAATGGTTAACCAAATGTATTTTGTAATTATGACAAAATGGTTTGCTTGCGCTACAAAACAGGTCTGTGAAATCAACAAAAACTGTATTGGTCCATATTACAAAATGTGAAATGCGAATTGCACAAAACAAATTGGTAAACTAATAACAAAA
>Ga0056128_1006246_pt1 | contig 15049 bp, 6 predicted proteins | sample WorMetLIZISLAND2_FD_71113 | JGI IMG/M metagenome (GOLD analysis project Ga0056128, IMG submission 71113) | Marine gutless worms symbiont microbial communities from Max Planck institute for Marine Microbiology, Germany - Olavius geniculatus... ...
TAGCATTGCAGCCCCCACAGTCTGGAACTCACTACCCTCTAGCATCCGCAGTTCTACCTCTGCAGACACTTTCCGTCGCCTCCTTAAAACTCACTGCTTCCAGCAGGCCTACTGCTCCCCTAGCGGCTCAGCCAAGTGCCTCAGATTTGGCCACTGGCTGACATTGTGCACTTTAAATATGCACGTACTTACTTACTTACTAAAAATGAATTTAGAATGGCACGCTGACAGTTTGCAAACCAATACAATCCACTAGACAAAAATGTCAAAAAAATTTACTGAGACAGCTTTCTATCCCTGAATATCACTGGCTAAACTGCTAATACACATACGTCAGTAGAACCAGAGCAGGACATTAGGACGCTCACCGACCAAATGTCCAGGCACCCAAATGGTGATCACCCAAATGTCACGTACCGCAGTATAACGCCAATAAATAAGTCACACCTGACACAAATGTTTACATAAAATATTCAGAATGTTACAGACCATACCAGAAACATGACCAAATCTCAGAGGGAAAAAAAACCATCACCAAAAGGTTGCTCAACAATAAGTCATAAATAAAATTACCAGAAACCATAAGTGGCACAATTTCTATCGAAAATGAAATAAACATAAAAAAAACAAACAATCAAAGAGTTAAATAGCATATTAGTAAATTAATAAAGATACTCCATTGAACTGGTATTATTCAAGCAAGATCTGTTGAAGCGTTTCAGATGATGGGCATTTTACCACATTGATAATTGATGGCTTCGACAATCAGCAACCACGGACCAAGACAATCAGACTTACAACACTCGGTGACCACACGTTGGGTGTTGATGCAGATTCATAGTTGAACTGATGAATGACAAAAAGAGCAACTATACAGTTTAGTGAGCAAACAACGAGAAGGATATTTTAACATCTCATGTAGATCAGTATTTACTAAAACATAAACATACCTCATAGTAATACAATCAATAAAAGAGACAAACAGACAAAGCAATTTACAGCATAGAAGAGCCAGTCAAAAATACTGCATGGCCAAAAAATGGGTGGGGCTCGTAAATACCTTGTCATAAGTGCTTGTTATGATATGCCTATTTGTAACCACCTTCTTGCTAGACGAGCCAATGGTGATAAAATAAAGACTTTTTAGGGAATAACCCTCTTTGATACTCTTGTGAAAACGATGAAATATAAATGTTAACATGAATTGAACAGTGATCAAAATGCATGACTGTGATTTTATGCATCGCTCATCACTACAACATTTTCTATTTCCAGATTTTGCACAGCCAAAGATCCTTTTTCCGGCCCGCCTGACTATTGGAATTTCTCTTGCAACTATATGAGTGGTGGCAGCCTAACCAGCAGACTAAAATTAATCGCACCGAACAAAGCCAACCTGAAACAGATACAAAAATTCATCATAGGCCTAGCTTTATATCAACACCTATATGCCATGATGACCGATAATATCGCACATCAGCTGACATCTTGTTCAAACCATCGTGACGTATCTACAGCGACAAATATAGAACAACTTAGAATAAAGAACAAATGTCAAATAAAGGAATAAACAAATAAATAAATAAACAAATGAATAAATTAATCAACAACTCAAAGAAATGATGCAATATTATTCTGTATTATTGTTAGTATGAATGGATAAATAAATAAATAAATAAGCAACTTAGCTAGCCTCGACTACAACGATATTGCAATTTTACAATTACCTAGCCTACTGCTGTTACTACATGTAGTGCCATCCACCATCATCCCTGCTAATATAACTACTACTGTGATATGAGTGACAGAATGTTTATTAGTGCAATTTAACAGTTAGCCACAATGCGCCGCGATCTCAACAGCCGAACAAAAATGTCTCATGAGCAGCCGCTTGAACTGTTCAAAGTTAATGTCAGTTTGTCTCAGATGAGCTGGAAGAGTGTTCCACAGCCTCGGACCTACAGCAGCAAAGCATCCGTCTCCAAAGCTGCTGTGAGTGCAACTGTGTATTATACTTCTTAAAGAAAGCTGCTGCATTTTATTATCCTAAAAATCACATTAACTTTTCACTAAATGTTTCTGTACATTACCTCAAATATGGAGACAGTTCACTAGTCCAAATGGGCAGTAGTCTGAACAGCATGAGGGTTAGAAATAAGGTTAGAGTTAGCGATGTGGTCAAGAAGAGGAATAAAATGCAGCTTTGGCTTTGACAGTCTTTTTGTTATGGTGGGCCCTGGCTATGGCAAACTGAGTTATAGCTAAAGCCCACAGTTTTCCATGGGCCTGGGAATTTTAAGCCAAGCCGCGAAATTTGCCATTTCCACGGAATTTTGCAGAAGTTGAGAAATGACCGGCAATTACAGTATGAACGTTGGTTTAATGACTTAATTTTATCACGAAAAATCAAACTATAAGTGCCTAGCACTGTAGAAAAAAGACTGACTATTTTATTTGTATGTTACTAGCATAACTCAGCACAATGGCAGCCTTCAATAACTGAAGTTTCTCAACAGGAAAGAGCTAAGTTTATTCAAAAACGAAAGGCCGCGGTGAGCCATGGAATTTTGACAATTTTACCTTGGTAAGCCATGGAATATTGCAAACTATCCCGCAAAATTTGGCCAAATTTCTGCGGAAAACTCTGGGTCCTAGTTATAGCCAATTTTGGACTAGCGCCTGCTCAGATTAGTGACCAGTCACCTGAAATAAAGTAACTAAGCACGTGTGCCGCAGTAGGATCACTTTGAAGCTACGGCTGCTTCGGCAGCTGACAGCTCCAGTGGCAAGACGCTGCGGCTAGGGCTTGCTGCATTGTCGTCATCAGTCTTGAGTGAGTGAATGACGGCATTCGTCACGGAGTTCTTGTGCCACGGTGAAGAACTCGATGATATCAACACCGGGGCACAGACCAATGACCTTGCCTCACTGCACCGACAGACCAATTACTCAAGTTAATTAAGCAATAAATACAATAAATAATGTGGCAATTTATTAAAGTACAAAAAAACTAACGATATAAACAAACGTTTAGGTAAATGAAAAAAACACTTCAGACCAACATTGCGGTGAATGATCCATATGACACTAGACCGTGTTAGACTTACACAGTCTAGTGTCATACGAATCATTCACCGCAATGTTGGTCTGAAGTTTTTTTTAAAATTTTACCAAAATACTTGTTTGTTATCATCATTATATATGCATATTTCATTTATATTTCACAACGTAGTGTAGAGATGCATTTACGGTGTGGTGGCATATACACCATGTCCAGAAAAAAACATTCCAAACATTATCGATTGTCACGCGAGAAACAACTTTCTCGTTGTCGATCAGCGTCCAATCATTCAATGCAGCTTGACTAGCTGACACATTCCCGATTTCCGAGTCCACACCGTGATCATATCAGACAAAATTTACGTAGTTTAATATTCCAGCCATAAAGAATTGAGCACCATGGGCACTAAAAGAAAAATAAATAAGTGAACAACGAAAAAATGAGGTGAAAAGCTTGATGATATTAGCACTGGAGTGCAGACCACTGACCTAGCCTCACTGCACCGAGGTAAATCAGCAGTCAACCGAGCAATAAATGAAGGAATTGAAAAACAAATGAGTGGATAAATGGAAGAAGGAATATGAGGTGAATAGCTGGAGCACAACAGACCAAGCAGGGCAAACCAATAATCAAAAGTAATGAATTTAACTTTTGGTCGATCAAGTGATTACTACTTGGGTAAGTGACTGCACGTTAAAAGATAAACTATCTTGGTATATAATCAACGCACTCCAGAATCAACTCAGCTTTCCATCCCTCCAGGGCAGGCAAATCAAGTACTGGCCAATCAATCAATGACCACTCAACAACTAAGTGAATAAATAAATAACAAAATGAATACGTGAATCAATAAATTAATATTATTGTTCTTGTTAGCATAAAAAGTTATACTAATCAATCACTCATTCAGTCAATCAATATATGAATAAAAATAAAGAAATGAGTCATGAATGAAAAAAATGGACAAGTGAATAAACAAACAAACAAACAAATAAAACAATCATTGCACAAAAAAAAACAACCAAACAATGTATTCTCATAAGCTGCATGCAATCTTATTAATAAAAAAAATAAGCAGCCTGTTAGGCAAAAGCCAGCATCTACCTGACCTACCTGACATGGAAGTGGACACTGTCAGTGGTCACATCACCGGTAGCCAATGAGGATTCATTATGAGCCGACGTCACCGCGCTCTCGTCCAATCGACTCGAGTCATTTGCTTCAGACAGAACCCTGTATTTAACAAGTTACTAACAATGTTACAAAAAAGTTGTTATGAGCTCACAATCTTCGAAAAAGCTTCAGCCATGTAAGCAAACTCGCAAATTTATTCCTAAGCAAAAATAACGGTGCAAATGTTTGCCCAAGCCCGAACTAACTACGTTATTAGCATACAACATAATACAATATCAACATTACTTTCTTTTATAAGTGGTTGGGCATCGGTCCCAATCGTTCCATTGACAACTGACTTGACAGCTATATATTGGACCGATTATATATTTAATCCTTTAAATTTTAAATATTATTAACTTTTTACTTGTTCCTATTATCTACATGATCTTTTAAATATAATACAGTCTTGCCTCTGGATGTATAAAATATGTATACCCTGACCTACCTTCTACAAATTACCTCTTTACTTTTGTAATCTATTTACAACTGGCTGGGCTGCTAACGCTTGGATACATGTATATTTAATCTTTAAAAACTTAAATATTGTTGATTCTTTTACTTGTTCCTGTTATTGACACTCTTTCTATGATCTATAACAAACATAATGCAGCATTGTAATCTAGTGTAGAATACACAGATTACCTCTTAACTTTGGATGAAGTAAGTAACAGATTTTAATAACTATTTAAATAAAAGACATAGATAGATAACCTTTCCGGTGGAGAAGCAGGCGGACAAGGTTCAATCATGTTAGTTCCATTGACAATAGGATCGGCAGCTGGTGCCTGGTTCACCGCTGATGTCATCAGCGGAGGTCGGGAACCAGCTCTGACAGCGACGCCACACTGTGGCCGAACAGCAGCACGGGCTGAGAGTGAGAACTGCGACACTTCAGATGGCCGATGCAGGAAAAACCCGCAGCCATTCTGTGTGAATGTCCGAAGATTCATACCGCTATGCGCACACACAACAGGGTTATAAAAAACATTTTTTTAAAAGCCCAACCTGGTGGATTTTTGGGTGTTATTGTTTTTTTTGGAAGGGGGTGGTTTTTTGCTTTTTGTATAAAAGCCAAACTTGATAGGTCCTGGGATTTCTACAGGTTTTCAGTAGGTTGTTTGTTCTCCACAGCACGAAATATACTTATACTTGCAAATATGAAAGTTTAAATGTTTCAGAAACTTAGCCTTAGTAATACATTTCATTATTAGTGGAACAAGAACCCAAAATTGGGGCAGTTTTTTTGGTGGGTTTACCTAAAAAAACAACTAAATTTTTCTTGGCATCTGGCTGGGTGTCTCAACTCTGAAACACAATGGATGAGGTCGAGTTTCTCTACGAAATATTCAGTTGTAAGCCAAAAGCCTTAGACCAAACTCAAGATCAAATTTGACCTTATGACATCAATCTGGTCAAAGCCCAAACTTTGGGCTTAAACTAAAGTCTAAGACGTACTTAAAGTGAAGACTTAATGCAAGCCAAACATGGCATCAACAGTGTGCTTCTGCGAATGTCTCATAATGGGATTTAGATTTATAACATCCACGTATTTTGTGATGATGCATAACAAAAGCACAACTGGACATCGACAAAAAGAGATAATGTTTTCACCGCTGAGAACTTTATGAAACATCTTACGCTACAAAAATTAACAAGATGCAATGATAAGGAAGACAAATATCACACAACAAACTGACAGGATGTTGTCGCGAGCAATGACGTTGGCAACAATTTGTCGTCGTAGCGATGGAACAATAAAGACGCAGACTTCACCAGTGCTCAGCAGACACAGCAAATCATCCTCCACGTACGACTCGTCTAAACGCAGGCACACGGAGATGTTACGTCCTCGATGCTAAAGTGGTCTTAAGGACAAATATTTTGCTTTGGTCTCGGTCTCTGCCTTGAAACCATGGCCTCACTCTTAAGCATTTGGACTCACCTGATATTCTTGATCGCAGTGATTTGACTTTGTTAACACCATTTAACTCCCATATTACGATATCATTTTCACTTCTACAGAATGCAGCAAGTAAAAGTAGCCCTCTAAAGTGTTTCGCTGATTTCTCAGCAATCGTTTGGCATTTTAATCTGGAATTTTACACATCTATTTAATGATATGTTCTACGGCTAAATGCCACGTAAAGTTTGATTCTATTGACAAGTAACGAAGTTATATTTTTTAACATGATCGCCTACCAATTTTTCAGCATTAAAAATGTTTGAGCTACAACACCAATTCAATAAGATCGTTGAAACAACACAGTTAACTAATGATCAGATGCCAGAATTCCATTGTCACTGTGAATGTTCAAAGTGTCCACCGCCAGCTCCAAGCTCCAACACAAGCCTTCAGTAGCTTAACTTAAAAAGTCTTTCACAATTTTGTTGATCGATCCTTGTGGCAAGTTGCCCCAGATAACCTGAAGTGTTTCATCGAGTTCAGCGATTGTTTTCGGCTTTGTTTTAAGCTTGTGGTAGACCTCCAACATTGCACACCACACATGATAGTCCGCTGGGTTTATATTCGGTAAATTTAAAGGCAATCTGGACAGCTGACTCACAGCCAGTTCTGTGCGCTGCGCGCTGTGCACGACGGCGTTCCGTCCTGCTGAAAGACGAATCTGGTGGAAAGACGGCAATTGTTTTAAAAGAACGACATTTTAGTGATGATTTATAAACAAAATAAATTAATGTTTATCAAAGCGTCACTGTGACGTCATCAGCAGTAACATGGTAACAGGTTTTTGAATAATAAATAGCATTCTTAGCTTGAGCATTCTTTAATACAAAAAATCGGTATTCAGCTATGTTAAAAAGTCTATAACTTCATCATTTTTCAACAGAATCATATTTCATTTGGCAGCTGGATGTAGAACATTTCAGTGATAACATCTGCAAAATTTAAATTAAAATTCCAGACGGTTGCTGAGAAAACAGCAAAAAACTTCAAGGGGCTAACTTTTTTGGTACCTTTGACCTCGCTTTGGGCTTTGGCCTTGAACAAATGGCCTCAGCCTTGATCTCGGCCTCGTTCTTATGGCCTTGGCATCAATCTGATACTTCTGGCTTTTGCTTTAAGCATTTGGCCGCAACCTGGCCTCGGTCACAGTGCTTTGGCCTTGTTAACACCGTAAAACTCCTAGCTTACAATGTTATTGTCACTTTAATAGCTCCAACTTAACCTCGATCTATTGGAACAATTGGTATCGGCCTCAACCGCAGCCTTATTCTTCTGACCTTAGCCTCATTCTCAGGAGTTTGGCCTTGTTTAACAACAGTAACCAATCACGTGGTAAAGAGTGCAAAAAAAGATCCAGAAATCTGCAAAATTAATAAATCCAGACAGCCACAAAAAAATCTGATCACCGAAAATTGCTGCCTTCCGTAGCTATATGCAATCCTTTATAAAAAAATTTCACCAAAATACACTGACAATTATTAAAGTTATATTGCATACAAACTGACATAATCAAAAACACAGCCAACCAAGTATCAGTACCGTTTATCCCCAGACCTACTTATCTGACACTTTGGCCGTAAAAACAATAATTGTTATTAAGGCCAAACTGAAAGTCCACTATGATAATGAAAATAATAATGTATAATGATAATAAATGAGTATGAGCTGATGATAACAACAACAATTACTACTACTACTACCAGTACTACCAGTACTAGCAGTAGTAGTTACCGGCTTGACTGCGGAAGCTGGCAAACGCCGCAGCCCTCAGTCGTATCAGTTCATGGTGGCTTGCTGCGCTGGCAACACTCAGCTTTAACTTGAGCACCGGCTTCAAGCTTGGCAGCGAAAACACCTACATACAACAGAGTACTGGCTTATGATAACACTTCAATAACAGAGACATAAACATCAGACAATGTTAACAATCTGCTACAACTACTATTAATACTACTGCTACTCTTGCCACCACTAGAGTACCAGCTTCAGGCTCAGCAGTGCAAAACGACAAACTGTAGTACAGAGCACCAGCTTATGATAACCAGTTTGAAAACAGCGGTATAAACATGAAACATCTCTAGCATTATTGACCGTAACAAGAAGAAAAATTACCCAACTTTAATAATTTTCGGTACAAATATTCCTGTCACAATTGGTCATCAAATGACCACGATAACCAGTTGAGTCATGAATATTCATGTCAGATATCAGATTCTTCAAATCAGAAATGTTGGGAATGTTTTTTGAGACACAGTGTACTACTGCTACTGTTAATACTACTGCTGCTGCTGTTGCTTCTACAATGTGTTTCAATAACAACACATGTCACTTTTATTTTTTGAATAATGCTGTAAAACACTGGCTGATTTTGATAATTTTTGGCAAGCAACATCAAGAAAAAACTTGATGTTAAAAGCTATAGTACAGCCCACCTCATTTTATGACTGTCTCAGTGTCTCTACACTACCTTGTGAAATGCAGAAGTCATAGTTTGGCCATTTACAACAATGAATTTATACTGGGGAACACACGACTCAGAAAATAACTAAAACTACAAAATCATTGAAAATCTGTTACATATTTAACATTAATCGTATTCATTTTTAATAGAACATCAACCACAAGTGAGCCGCTCTGGGTCGCATGTTATTGAACGTGCTGCTGGCGAAGTCACGTCAAAGTCCACCACATGCGTTCATGCTAGAGGAGAACATTTTGAGCAAATTTTGTTGTAACATGTAAGACTTTCTGAGAGATTTCTGAGCCAATGCATGCGTGACCCATTATGAATTTATTGTTTTAAACGGCCAAACTACGACTCCTGAATTTCACAAGGTAGTGTAGCAACAGTATTAAAGTGAGGTGGGCTAAACTATAGTTACTTACGTCAAGTTTCTTCTTGATAGTGCACGCCAAAAACTATCAAATTAGGCCAATGTTTCACGGAGTATTCAAAAAATAAAGATAGCAAACTTTTCACTGAGACATGGTGTACTATGTACTATCAGCCCCAATACCACTACAACAACTGCTACAGACCTTCAGTTGTTCTCTGGAGCAGACAAGAACTTGATGTCCACCGCTCATGTCAGGCGCCCGTGCTCTTTCATGCTGTACTTCAAGTGGTGCGGGCAAAGGTCGACCCATCCTATCAATAACCTCCATCATCACTACGGGCGCCGCATGTCGCAGGCGGATTTCTTTGGCTGTTGACACAATCACGAATGTCAACATCACATTCAACACAATAAGAAAAAACGCATACAGAGTGACGTAAGTGAACCGAACTGGCATGGTTTCGTTTTTCACGAACTGGCCAATGGGCAAGCAGGGCAAACCCATTGGCCACTCACTGGTTGACGCATATGTAAGCTGAGTCACGTAGGCCACCAACACCATTAGACGGTGCCTACTGTAATGCACCACTGCTTGCCCAGTGGTCAGTTTGCCAAAAACTAAGCTGTGTCAGTTACAGTTCAGTTACGTCGCTCTGTATGTGTCTGAAGTCAATAACGACTAAAAAAATTATATACAGTGAACTTTTTGAAATTTGTGATTAACTGATCAACAGTTTTGTTTAAAAACAGAACTGTGATCGTTAAATCCAAGAACACACTGAGAACAGAATGGCAACCACAGTTTAGACATTGAGCTAATTAAGCAAACCGAGATAAATTAACTGAAAAATTCACTAACAAACTGTAAAAATTCAAATAAATGGTGATAGCTCCAGAAAAACAAAAAAAACACAAGAAAACCAACCAAACTGGTTTCTTTTCTGAAAAAACTTGCTTTTTAACCTTCTATTAATTGAATAATCAAGAAAATAGAACAAGATACAAACCGAGGATGCACTGTACAATATCCTCTTCACGCTTATCAGCCGCAGGCACCGTCAGCTGATAGATGTAAACTATGCCGGCATTTGTGCCAGCCCATACAGTGGCACTGTGAGATTGACCTGTAATGAAACACAATGCACTATACAGTTTTGCACAGACTAATTCGACTGCACACTCAAGAAATGTATACAATGCCAATGCAAAAACTAACCACAATGGGGGCCCCCAAAAAACATGCCACTTAACTTTTGCCCATATCTTCGCCGATTATTGACCGATTTTCAAAATTCTTTCACTGTCACACTCTGTAGACAACTTGCGATAATGTGATTATTATAGATCCCACCATACCATAAATGCGTCTCTACACTACCTTGTAAAATATCAATGAAATATGCATATATAACGATAACAACAAACAAACATTTTGGTAAAATTGAAAAAAAAATTCAAGTTAACATTACAGTGTCTGTATGACACTAAACTGTGTGGTCTAACACAGTCTAGTATCATACAAATCGGTCATTGCAATGTTGGTCTGAAGTGTTTTTTTCATCTGCCTAATTTTTTGTTATTATCGTTAGTTTTTGCTTACATTTATATTTCACAAGATAGTGTAGAAACGCATTTACCGTGTGGTGGGATATATAATAATCACATTACTGCAAACTGTCTGCAGAGTGTGCCAGTGAAAGAATTTGGAAAATCGGTCAATAATTGGCAAAGATATGGACAAAAGTAGAATGGCACGTTTTTTATGGCCCACAGTGTACATAAAGTTTTCTGCTTATTTATTTCACTGTACTAAGATGTCCGTTTGTCTACACGTTGAGTTTTTCCCATTAATGAAAAAAACCAAAATGATTTTTCACTGGTCTTCTTGCAAGGATGAGCGATACTGTCATTGACAAACATGCAAAACTTCCACCTGCAAACTGTCGTAGTTGACAAAATATTGCTTCACAGAAGTAGTGTTAATTATGAGCATTACCCAGCATGAGCGGCTAATGACCTTCAGACCAGGCCAATCCACCTGAACCTCAGATCCGCCTGTAGGCAGCTACAGTACTACACTAACCATCGCCATTAATTACTACTCAGCCCGAAAGTTGATACTCATTTTATCATCCCACCAAGGGTAGAAGGCTGACTTCATACTGAGATGGTTTACCTGCCCACAGGCAGTCACCCATCCAAGAATTAGCCCAGCCCGACGTAGAGTAACTTCGCCGATCGGATGAAACGCATTACTGCTATGCCACATCACCAACCATTGAGCAGAAAAGTGTCGGCAAAGTAAACACAGCCAACAGTTGCTGCCAGTGTGGTGTCAGTTGATGAGCTGTCGCCGCCAGCGTGCAATGACAGTGCGGGTGTCGAAGGCGTTGCTGACGTTGCTACTGGAGACCTCTGAACAATGGTTGTTGACACACTGGGAGGTGTCCCCATCACTAACATTGTGTCACCCGCCACGGGACCACTACAACAGAGCATCACCTGCCATATGAAATCACAATGAGGCACTAGGAGGTGTCCCCATCACCGCGTCACCTGTTATGGGACCAATGCAACAGAGCATCACCTGCCATATGAGATCACACAATGTGAATCACCAACACTGTGTCACCTGCCATGGGACCACTGAAAAAGGACACCCAGAGCACCACCTGCCATATGAGATCATACTGGGAAATGTATACAAAAAAAATACCATTCACTAACACCAGGACCACTACTAATATACGTTGATACCTAGGTTAAACAGTATGCTACTACTACTGCTACAACAACAACTACTAAACCTATTGACAGCTATTACTACAACAGACCTGGCAGGTGTAGTGCTGGTATCAGTGTGCTGTCTCGCTGGTTCTGACCTCCTACGCCGTAGACGTCGGAACGAATCACGCAGCGACTTTTGTAGCGACTTGCGCCGAGAAAGAGTCCCTCTACCAGGGCTGGCACCCGACCCCACTGTACAGCATAACCAACAACTAGCTACTGTTTGATACTGACTATACTGATCTCAATGCGAGGAATGCATACTTAGCATAGCCGTAACAAATTGTGACCAAGTGACAAAGTTGCTTTATGCTGCGCCTGGTTAGTACTTGGGTCCAGTAACTGTCTGTGGACAAGTGAACCACCTAGATATAGAAACAACACCAAGGTCAATTCAACCTTCCGTGCCTCCATGGGACAGTAAATGAGCATCAGCGGACTAATTATACTAAATGGCGATGCTGAATGCAGTCACTACAGCTGTCTATATTTGAATCAGGCCGATCAACTTGGTCTAAGATAAACTGGGTAACTCTAGCAACTGTGCCACAAAAAAATGCCATGAGTATTATTAATATGACTATTATTATTATAGCCGATGTGAACACTCAGCAGCATGGCGTCTGCCAGATGGTCCTCTGATACGTTCTGACATTTGGCACTGAACAAATGTGTTCTGATTGACTGACGATAAAACTTTCATTCAACTCTGATACCGCAAATCAAGCATAGAAACACTGCATAAGTTAACGTACCTGGTGACAGGACAGTGCAACGGGACAGCACAACCTTGCGTTGAGCGTAGTCAAACAGAGTGAAACCATACGCAGTTCCCACACTGAACCTACACACAGCACAGCATGGCTCAGTGAGTGAGTGAGTAAAGGCGTAACGTCCCACTCAACACACATGAGGAGCATTCAAAAAGTTTTGCAAGTCGATATGCTAGACTGAAAAACTTCTCAAAATTTATGCATCAATAAAAAGCATGTTTCTCCTAAACACGTACGAGCCGTAAGCGTATATGATGTCATTGTAATGCATAACGTCATAGAGCGCTAAACAGGAATGATTTGGAGTGCCAGCGCAAACAGCGTAAAATTGGGCTCGCTGTTGCATGACATTTCTTTAGTCTACCATCAGATTTTCCAACATAAGGCCCTAGAATATGTGATTTTATGACAGCCCTAACAAGTACATCAGTGAATTTTTTCATTTGCGATTATATATATTCAATAGCCAAAATCTATGCGAGCCACGAAAAACTGTACGTACGAAAAAGAGCGATATATCGAATTGCGTTGTGTGTGCTTCCTACGATTTGCGATATTACGATAGCTATCCTATCAGCAGGTCCTACAGTTTTAGGCAGCTCAGTCTGAATTTTTCCGTCACATCCCATAATAAAATTGCGGCATCGAGCCAACAATCATACTAATCGCAGGTGGTTATTTCTCAATTTTCTGCGAAATTATGTGAATGTGTCAAAATTCCATGGAAAAATGCAAATTCCGTGGCTTGGCTCAAAATTCTGTGGCCCGCAGAAAACTGTGGGCCCTACAAATCACTATCTGTTATCTAAAATGCTAATAATTGCAATGTGCACCATCACATAAGTAATATAAGTAGGTAAATAAACATTTATAGTGCACCTAAAAGCTAGCGAAGTTAGCTTAATTTGTCGCCCATGCTGTACGCAAGTAAAAATCACCAAAAAAAAATAACAAACAAAAGACTTCAAAGACAAAAGGTAGTTGGTGATCGGTAACTTCTATCCATGAGGGAAAGATAAAGGAAAAGAAACTGTGGTTGAAAAAACTCGAAAAAAAAATAAGTTTTCAGTCATAAATCAAAGACACCAAACAAACACAATTTTGACTTTTCGGGAGCCAAATCGCTGTGCAAAATTTCATCAAATGAATAAAAATTTCAGCTATAAAAGCACATGCAGGTAGACAGACAGATTGATTTCATAATCTCTTCCATGTTATACTACAGCAATAGGTCAAATAAATATCAATACATTACGTATGACGTACAGTTGCCAATCGGTGTGCAGAGCTGCAGACGTGCATGTTGCCGGAGGCTGTAGCTGTACTATGCACGTCGGCTGAAAACCTGATGCAAGTTTAGAATCCCGGCCACTGGACCTGAACCAACAGCCAGACACTCACCCTGTCAATTACAGAGTACTCACCATTATTCACAACCATAGACAAAATAAATAAGTAAATAAATAAATAAGTAGACTGTTTACTCACCATTCATGTAATGCAATGAGTTGAAGATGGTTGAAGCCTGTTTCATTAAATATTCATCGTGCATATAACAGTGGGTGTGATCCACCGGCCTATAGCTGCGTTTTTGATGAATGACACGTTAGTGTTAGTTCATAGACAAGTACATCATAAATATGCTAACTTTGTGCCCAAGCCGAAGGACGAAGAACAAATTTACTAGTATACTGCCTCAGTACAAACTCTTTCAAATGCACTATTGTTAGGCAGGCCATCACAAACGCAGCTTATCATCTTGGTAGACGATAATGACCTCATGAACATCATTAGTCTGCTAGCAAATGAGATCATATAATGCCGAGATCATATAATGCATTCGAAAGAGGCAATATACTAGTAAATTTGCTCTTCATTCATTTCATCTGTTGCAGAAACTACGGTGAAATGAAGTTTCCTCCATTGGCATGTACGTTGCGAACTGGTAGTGAGAAAAAAAACATGCCGTTTCACTTGTATCACCTCCGCTCAAAAGCACACAAATGAGCTGCAAATAGTCAGCGACAGTAAAATCACTACCATCTCCACTATTTCTCTTGAGCCCTGGCCTGTCCGTGTCCAACTGAGGTAAATTGGGGAGCGTTCGCCTGTGTCGAGTGGCTGTGTGATCCTATACAGCAAGTAAGTCTGTAAGCTACAGACCATAGCTATGAGTAGGGCCCACAATTTTCTGCGACAAATTTTGCCAAATTCCACGGGCCAGTTTGCAAAATTCCACGGCAGAATTGTTTAAATTCCGCGGCCATCCGTTTAAGAATAAACTGAGCTATATTCTGTTCAGAAACTTCAGTTATTGGAAGGCTGGCATTGTGCTCAGTTACGCTAGCAATATTCAAAGACAATTATCAATATTTGTTTTCTTTTCAAAAGTGTAATCTGTCATGTTGAATTGTGTTTATTTATTATTGTGTGCTGTATTGCAATGGCTGTT
>Ga0056128_1006250_pt1 | contig 15039 bp, 8 predicted proteins | sample WorMetLIZISLAND2_FD_71113 | JGI IMG/M metagenome (GOLD analysis project Ga0056128, IMG submission 71113) | Marine gutless worms symbiont microbial communities from Max Planck institute for Marine Microbiology, Germany - Olavius geniculatus... ...
TTTGATATGGGCAGAATAACAAAGGATGATCGCTGTTTGATCATGGGCTTACGAACTGAGAACTGTTTTGCTAGGTAATGTGATCACACAATAAAAGTGCGGTGGGCGGAAGAACTTCACGTTTACGCGTCATTAATTTCTGCTTGTAACAGTGAAAAAATGGTTAAAATCGGTGCTGAATTACCAAAGTTATCTTAAAAATAAAACTTTGTATCCGTTTTTTGGAACACCCTGTAGGTGCAAAAATTTCGCAGAAATATGTTACATAAGCCGAGTTATAGCCAATTTTGTTCCAAATTTCGTGGCCATGGCAACATGGGTGAGTCGGGGGAAATGCGATTGACGGCATTTGATGGCCCATTTCCGAAAACCCCTTTATAGGCGCAAAAATCTCGCAAAAATCTTTTACGCAAGCCGAGTTATAGTCAATTTTGTCTAAAATTTTGTTGCCATGGCAACGGGGGTCGGTTGGAAAATAATTATGCAGTTGGCAGCATTCCGTGACCCATTCCTGGAAACCCCCCTATAGGCGCAAAAATCTTGCAAATATTTTTTACGCAAGCCGAGTTATAGCCAATTTTGTCCCAAATGACTCGGAAAATTTTACCTCCTAAAGTTTTTTAAAATTATTTTTTCAAAAAACTGATAGTTTTGAGCCATATTTTGCAGATATATTCGGCGTTTAAATTTTCGCCATATTACAAAGTTTCATTCAATTGCTAAATTTGATCAAGTAATGCTATATTATGCCCATTCATCCAACACATTTTCCATTTTCATTTAAAAGCTCGCTGTACGGACATTACTGTAAAGTACGACAGTCAAATTCACCAGATTTTAAACACTATTTTGGAGCTAAAAAAATCTGCTGCAGCAAATACGGGATGACTTGCCGCAGACTTTCGCAATATCATCCAAATGCATGTACTTTGGCCGGTGATAAAGATTTTGAACATCAGATATGAAATTTATTTTTGGCATTTTTCATTATATTTTTGCTGTCATATTTGCGTCAAAATCGCTCTTCCGGGGTCCGTATTTGCGTTTTTGGTATTTTTTAGTCTTTTTGCCATCGCGGCGCCTGAATCTTTTTGTCAGATGCAAATGTGAAAACGTAAAGGCAAATAAAAGAAAAACATAATTGGATAATTGGTCAAAATTTTTTCTGCTTCCAATTTTTAATGATGCTTTCTGTTTAAATTTTTATTTTAGTTTTAAACAAAAAAAATAACTCACAGGATTTGTTTGCTGCAGTCTAGTCTTGCGAACTAACGTACTTTTCAACGAATCATCCATAATGGTTGTGAAGTGCCATAGCCCAGTAACTGTTTTTATGTATTTTTGTATTGTTACCTATTACATTTGTTGGTGAATAAAAATTATCATAATCTGCACAGAGACCTAAGCTGTGCCTCATCAGGCTTATATTACATAGTGTGCATGGGAAGCGATGCAGGGTAAAGTGAGCGCTGAGACAATTGTCACGTGGCTTATCCGCTTACAAACTAGTACCGCCACTCCATTGGGTGTCAGTTAATAATTCGCATCTACGATGTTTCGCTGCGGCGGATTGCGAGCGTTAAAAATGGATAGGACCACGGGCACCGTATTCTGTCTTTATTATCTGCGCTTGACTGTGTATTACTGTCGTCTCGCAGCCAGTGACGTGACTCGTCACATCATCGACTGCTGTCGCCGACCAGCCGCCTGTTAGCGGATAAAAAGTTAATTGTGTGCACAACTTTTTATGGAAACCCGAAACCCATCTCACAGCAGCTGTGGAGCTGAGAAATGAGTGTATAGTGTGCGGGTGGTTAACGCGTTAGTCTTCATCAAAGAAGTTGCTCTATACCAAGTGATCGGTCAACACTCGGAACAGAAAACTCGATGGGTTACTATCTGCGAACGGATAAGCACACTGGTTAAATCAGTCTTTTATTTTTTTGCAGGTGTAGGCCTACATAAAAACAAGAAATCTGAGCTAATGCTTATGAGATGCGCGAGAGCCTATAGCACTTCATGTTCGCACGTAATCGTGGTCTATTTCCATTCATTTCGTCGCAATACACTCTTTTGCAGATAAAAATCGCCAACAAATCACTAAAAACTAATATTTTTAAGGTTCATGGTCATTGAAAGTCATCGATGTAAAGCCTGTCACCGGTGCTTGTTATGATAAGCAGCATGTATGTACCTGTTTGCAACCGTTTTCACACTATAAGAGCCAATGAAAACAAATTAACGTCTTTTAAGGGGGTTCCCCTATTTGACGCCCTCGTTTGAGGGAAACCCCCTTAACCAGAAACACGAAATTTTGTCACTAAAAACTAGAGTCTTTGTGGCAGCCATAGTGAAAATATCATAATCCTAGCTTGAACCGTTTTGATGCAGATCACAAGTGTGACAAACAGACGGACAGACGCCTAGACGATGGCTAAGACGAGCGAAGCATTCTGATGTCGTGCGTAAAAAGCAAAAATTTAGCACGAAAAGTGCACGAAAATACGCCATTTTGACCCTAAAATATCAACAAAATTTTTGCGGAGGGGGGCACTACCTGTGCAAACGTCCAGCATTAGCAAGTGTATTTTGAATACATTTGCTGGAAGTTTGCTGGACGTTTGCTGGATCGTGTAAACGCCCTATTATACAACAGTGAGTGAGTAGTTTCTTAACGGCACACTGAACGGAACACAAACGGAACACTGGCCTCACAGCTTGTTGCTACCGCACAAGCTGTGAGGCCAGTGTTCGATTTGCCGCGGGGGTTGGGGGTTAACCCCCCACTGCATGAGGACGACTTCCCCACTGGAACTTGTCTGGGTGGTCGGCTTTGACCCCCCGAAGGGTTTCAGGGGCAACTGGACAAAACGTAGTGTACAAAAAAATTTTCTGCTTCCTTCGCTCGCAGATTATTTGTGTCCCAACGTTTAAATTTGTGACGCCGCCTTTATTTGTTCGTCCGTCAAAATCCAGTCCTTCAAAATCCATTCCTGCAAATTCAGCGCCCCCGACTGCATCAGTAGGATTAGGATATCCCCTCCTTCTAGAATATCACCTATCTCACTCCATCGGCACCGCAGGCGCCTCGACTCTCAGCGCTCATTATCCTGCATGACAGACAGCCTGAACAAGTCACTGTACGTGTCATAGGTCTACAGCAAGCTTCGCATAGTAATACATGATATTTGAATCATTCAGTATCTCAATATGTGGTTGTCTCACTGAAGATGTGGGGCAGAAAATGTGCATTTTTTTCTGTTAGAGACCCTCTGTGACTCTGAAATATGCTTAAAATGCGTTTGCGGCCGGGGCTCCGCTCCGGACAACGATCGGGAAGGGAGCTCAGCCGGCGACCCCCGCTCTGGTTTTTGAAAAATCGAACACTGTGTGAGGCGGTACCCTTTTTTAAGGCCAGCGTGCGCCGGCCTTTTTGAATTTATGGGGTCGGAACTTAGACTGCTAAAATGTGCGTTTAATGTTGAAAATTTCATATACACGTTGTCTTGGTATATTTCTAGACATTCTGACGAAATTCACTCTTGAAATGTGTTTTGCAGCCAGATATCACGAAAAATTTAATGAAGTCCTTTAATTTTACGACACGATTTTATGCACGACATTACTCGCAAGAGGATATGTGCATTATTGGAAAAGAAGAAGAAAAAGAATTTGTGGGTTCAAGGTCGTTTAAGGTCATCGATGTCGACACGCCTAAAAGCCCGTTGTCAGTGCTTGTTATGATATGCAGCATGTTTGTGCCTATTTGTAATCGTTTTCACGCTACGCGAGTCAATAACGGTAACATGAGGATTTTTAGGAGGGGGTACCCCTAGCGGCACGAAATTTTGTCACAAAAACTAGAGTCTTTGTGGTAGCCTACAGTAAAGATTTTGTGATCTTAGCTTTCACCGTTTTGATAGGGCTCAAAAGTGTGCCAGACGGCCAAACGGACAGGCAGACAAGCAGACAGACAGACACCTAGACGATGTCGCGCGTAAAATAAGAAAACAAAAAGTTGGCTAATTGCGAAAAGTAGCTGTTAGTTGAGGCACTAAGCAAACTGATTGTTTTACTTTAAAAGTACACTGTTTTAAACTATTCGGTTGATAGTTTTTATTTAATAGCACAAATATGACTTTGATGTGTCTTTAATCTCATATGTCAAAGATGGCAACATTTTTGGTCTTAAGTGTATTTGGACAGTTATTTGTGCACTTAGACTACCTTTTTTGTATTTAAGTACGAGAGTCTACTTTTGTAGTATGTACGTCAAAACTGTCCTTAATGTAGTTACGTCTATCAATAGCGCAATGATGTAGTAAAATAATAAGGACATCTAGATGCTTTGCTATTATGTGCAAGCTTTGGCAATTGTTTAGTTACCGTGTGCATTTTAGCTTGTCCGTGCATGGGCTTTCTTTTATTCGGACGAATAGATCGGACGCCGGCACTGCCGACTGACTGGCAATCATGTGACAATCCTAACGGTACGTGACTCACAGCACATTTTCGTTTGTCTCTAATGACGATTGGCGCCTCGAATCCTCCTTCAGGCATTTAGTATAAGAACACATTAAACGAATAGATTTCGGCATCGGTTCGAATAATAATAATAATTGATTATCGCCGTCAACAGCAGTGGCATATACGCAACATTTTGCAGTGGGGGTTAAACCTACGAAGTTTTACTTTTTGTTCCAACACCAAATATTGTATATCATTTAAAGCAAAACACAGATAACATTTAAGGTATAAAAATTCAATTTTTTGTTCACAGAAAATGGTGACAACGGCAGTCAGCACGTTTTTACTATTGATTTATAAAGATTAATTGACTGAAATAATTTTTCTCTACAATTTGCAGTAAAAAGTCATCAAAGATCCAATCACACCTTGGGCTCGTTGCCTTGTGAAGTAAACCAGTGTGTCGTGCAACAGCAAACTGTACATAAAACTATTTATTACAATTAACAACTTTTAATAATTTAACCTTCTACAGTGTGAGGAAAATTTTTTTACATCTTATTGTTTTTTTAAACTTTTTTCTTTAAAGGCTGCAACTTTTAAAGCCATATTTTACACGCATATTTACGCCAAATTGCAAACTTTTATTCCATTATTCTTTAATCTGATGAAGTAATGCCACATTAAGCGCGACTACCTAAAGCATTTTCCCTTTTCACGATGAATTTACCACAAAACACAACCATTTAATATTTGACAACAAACAAATAGTTACAAGAAATTTGAGCTAATGCTCACGGGACGCGCGAAAGCCTATAGCAGTTCCTACCCACAGGCAGTCACCCATCTCAGTACTAACCGGGCCCGGCGTACAGTAACTTCGTTTCAACTGAAACTCGTTAACAACTACGCCACGCCACCAAAGCCAGTACCGTCTCGCCGCCTTATGAATGATATAGACTTGTCCAGGCCGAAAGTGCCAAAAGAATCCATAAAACCCCCTTTTTGGTGTTCAAGATCATCCAAGGTCATTGAATTCGGCGCCAATCGAAAGCCAGTATACGATTTCCTATTAGTGATTAATAGTAACCTAGGCCTTATCTCTCACCGTTACTGAGATACAGCGAGTTAATGGCCAAAAATCGCAAATTTTGCCTACCCCCCTCTCATTTAGAGCCTTTGTTCGGGGTGACCCTTTTTGAATTTATAAAAAAGCTTTACGGTTCCTAAAACTATAGTTTTCCAGGCAGCCGATGGTGAAGATTTGGAGATCCTAGCTTAGACCGTTTTTGCCTGATCCACCCGTGTGACAAACGGACGGACGGACAGACGGACAGACAGACGGACAGACGGACAGAATTGCGATGGCTAATACGCGCTAAAAGCAGTAGCTGCTTTCGCGCGTAAAAACACACAAATTGTTGGGACACAGCTAAGAATATTCAATAAAATATTTCTGGAAAAAGTTCACGTCTGATGTTCGAAATGTTCACCACCGGGCATGACGCATGCATTCAGACGATATTGCAAAAGTCTGTGGCAAGTCATCTCATATCTGCTGAGCACATGTTTCAGCTCGGGAATGGTCTTTGGCTCTGAATTAAGTTAATAAAATGTCTGCAGCACCCCACACATAACAGTCCAGTGGATTGATGTCAGGTGAATTTGGTGGGAATTTATCCTCTACGACGAAGTTAGTACAGTAGACCTTCAAGTATAAGTAAAAACAATTTTGGGGTGAGCACGCACAATACAGCATAACTTCATCAAGTTAAAAATAATTTAATAAAACTTTGTAGTTTGACGTAGTTTGGCGCCAAATGAGCGTTTCAAATATGGTTTTAAAATTTTTACTTTTTAAAAAATAAGGTTAAAAAACTTAATTGTAAAATTTTCTGACTTACACTTTATATCAAGTTTTAGTATATCAAATTTCAAGTTGCAATGAATTAGCAGGAGATTTTCCTGTAAACGAAAATAACGCAACTAAAAACAACTTAAGTGGTTGTAATCGGAGAAACGATATTTTTATTAACATTATTCTTAGCGACTTAAGTGCTAAGATACCTAAAGTCTCCAGAAAGCTTCTGAGCACTGTTTGTAAGTCAATTATTAGGTTTATTGTACTAGACAGTGAAAACCATATCGCACACATACGCAAACTTAACTAATAAGTACAAAAATCACGCATGAACAATTATAAAATTAATGACATAAACAACAACAACCAAAAAAGTGGCAAAAAAGCGTCAGCTTCGAAAATATTACTTTTTTCCAAAGTAATAATTTCAGTGATTATGTTATAAATAACTGTGGACATTGAGCGGTAGTAAAACAATTTATTATAGGTTTACGTATATGCAGTTTATTTCAATGGTTTTTTTATATCGCGGTGTTATTCACTTGGTTTATTTATTCTTATTCGTGTATTTTCATCTGTCACTGTGTTACCTATGTTTTGCCGCTGTCGTCAGTGTCGTGTAATAGACGCCTTACCTTGTCAGTGATTTTGATGAACAAGACAAAGACGATTAAAACGAACAGGTTGTCAATGACGCCGACAGTTCCAATGATGATGTAGATGACCTTGAGCGCAAGGTCACGGATGTTGGCCAGATACAGCGTCAGATCGTCAGACTCGGATGGCGTCATCGTGACGTTGTTATTCCAGACGTCGGTCGGTAGCAACGACGAATTTTCCATCGCTGTTGTAAGCTTTCTGGTCGTTGACCGCCGCTGCAGACAAACTATCGACTACTCACTATAGACAGCTGAAGCCGGGCTACTATAATAAGACAAGCTGCGCTTACTGCGTGTGCACGCACCGTACGTAACACTGAGAACCTATTGGAGCATACTGGAGCATTCGTTGCTTTTTTCATTACCTGGAATAACAGAACAGCTGAAAAAGGCAATGCTAAACCGACTAAAAATGCGTGCAGGAAAATCGCGCGATGCAGCAACCATTTTGATGCGAGTCTAAGAACGTGCAGCAGTAGGCAATCTATGGGCTACATTCCTAACGCTGACAGTGTGCGTTTATCTTTATTTGAATTTTCCTGATGTGCTCTGAAAAGTGGGCCTAAAAGTTGTAAACCAAACTTTCTGACGTAATTTAAAAACCAGACTTTCTGACATAATCTGCGTATGCTGTATGACATTAAACCGGTTTCCAAGTCTTATTTTGAGTGTTTAACCGTCTAATTTCCGTAACTAAAATAGCCGTCATGTTGCTACTTTTGGAGACACCGTAGCAAATTTAAACATAACTATTTATTATTAGTTTTCTTCAAATTTTTCTTAATTTTTTTCTCGAAATTTAGATTGTTTTCGAAGTCGCCAACCGTGTTTGTGTGTCCAGTCAAACATGAATCAGTGTTCGGTCAGACAACCAGACGTCATTAAGGATTTATCGGAGTCCTAGTCTGGCGTTTCCGCTCCGACCAACCGCAAAATCACAATATAGTTCAGCGGCAACACAACGTGACATTGTGTCAGTTGTCGAAACGGGGATGGGGTCTTTAGTCAATCCTTCTATTATCACATGCAAATCAACCCCCAGGGGAGTCAGCCCCGAGTGTCCAGTTGGTGCAAACTAATGTATTTGTCGTGATACAGTATCTATTCTAGGCTCTAACTCATATAACAAGTAAGCGTTTAAACAAAAAACTTACGCACACTACAACATTTGAAAATAGCAAGGAGGTGAATGAAATAATTCTGATCCCGACCCCCAGTTTTCCCAGTAATTGCAGTATAGCATGCCGGAGTAGGCTACGTCGAGTGCAGTGTCCCATTGTCCAACCCCCCAGCGAGCAGTCGTGTCTTTATCTCGTCAGTCCAGATGATGAACAACATCGAACATGATTAGCCGAACACAGTCGCTGCAGTGCATAGGTCGAATCAACAGCGGAACGGTAAAACTGAGTATAAATATATACTGTCCGACAAAAAAACACGAAAAAATCCTTTTCTGCGACAATTTGACGTGTACGGTCATGCATATAGTCACTTTAATTGTTTTATTTATTTAACGTTAATGTACAAAAATAAGCAATTGTACCGTACACAATTATTCAATGACAAATCGATTTTATTGGCACGAAACTGAGAAAGGTTTGCGTTACGCTAGATACGTAATAGTAACTCAGTAACCTGATTAACTGTACACAAACTACAGATAATTACCAGTTTTTATTTTTTTGTGTGAATAACAGCAAACTCCTCTAGCGAAACCTCTAACCTAGATGCACAGTGCTGGGCGTTACGACCAGCCGGGGATTTCTATCTCCGTATATTAACACCGCACGCCACAGGTCTTACCATGACATTAGAACTGTCCAAACACGCAACAACAAAACTAACACATCAACGCATTAACTGCAGCCTAAAACGTGTGCAGCCCTGTGTTAATGGCGACCGGCTAAGTAAATGGAGAATGGCAAAATTCGACCCCTCGCAGATCCGAGACCCTTTCAGCGATCGATACAAAATTTGAAACGGGTGATTACCAAGACGACCGCCTGTGCAAAATTACTTGCAAATTTGTTTACTGGGGGCTCCTTGGCAAATAAGTAAAATATAACGAATTTTTTTTATTTATTTATAACTTTTTGTCAAATCACACGCCTGCACGTCAGACAAACTCGGCGGATTTCCACGCGCGATAACTCAAACGACGTGGTCTCGCGCAAGGGTGTGCCTTTTTGAGGGCAGAAAATTCGAAGTTAATATCTATTTTTTCAAGAATTCCCTAAAGTCGAAAATTGGGCCCAAAACATGTAGGTCTACATAAATTTTCGGGTAATACGCTACTGTATAAAAATTTACCAGGCTATAAAGGTTCCTAATCGTATTCGTAAGCCCATAATAGTGAATAGGCAGTATGGCCACGGGAATTTCAAGTATGTCGTCATTTTTGACTTCCTGCCTACAGGTCACGTGACACAGAGCATGCGCAGTGAACTTTGAACCTTTAAATTGGGCTAATCGCAAGTTTGAGGCGTTAGATCTGAATAACGGTGCAAGACACACTCATGTTTACAATAGACCGCCAATAAGAAATGGCATATGCCAAGTCCAATGGTTACGTGACCGATAACGTCACGTGATCGCAAAAAGTCAAAATCGTGACCCTGAAATATTTAAGGCTCTATGTTTTTATAGCCGTGAAAGACAAATGAATTGTAATTTACCACCAACAGAAAAACCTTGCTTTTGTAAATAAAACAGCAAATATAAATGTACAAAACATTAGTTTATACACATGTTAACGGCGACATGCAATGACTGACACATTGAAAACAGCAAAAAACATAAAAAGGTGATATTATTTAGCAGCATATGGACAGCTAGTCGACTAGTATTTTTATGAATATCATATATGGCGATGTATTGTACAGAACAGGGCAACTTCCTGAACGCTGGCTCTGTCTATGTAGCTGCTCGACCCTCGATCGAGCATAAATTGGGCTAATCGATCTTTTATAAGGTGTTTACATGATCCAGCAAACGTCCAGCAAACTTCCAGCAAATGTATTCAAAATACACGTGCTAATGCTGGACGTTTGCTGGACGTTTGCTGGATCGTGTAAACACCCTATTACGTACACACCGACGACAGAAAAAGACACTATAATTATTGATGTCGCTTTTTGTCAAGTCGGCGCCGGGCGTGCTATAGTCATTGTCTTGGTAAGCACTTACGTGATCCGCGCTAATCGATGTCACCAAGCTTGCTGTTATACTAACACACGATGAACCATAAACATGAAAACAGCTAGAACTAAAAGACGCTAGTAATAGTGCATGCCTCCGCCAAGTGAAGCATTTAAACGTCTGCACTACTGCTACGCTTACCACTTCTATTAATTTTTGGACAAATTTCACAAATGTCGTTGGCATTACATGCCATGCCATAGAATTAGACTAATCTCACTTACCAGCCCGTTCCCGAAACCCCCCGTTAGACGCAAAGATCTTGGAGATGAAGCAGAAAAAAACTTTTGCAGTTTAAAAGCTATGTAAGAGCGATAGGAGTCAACGCTCGAAAACAGCAAAAATAGTTCTGGGGTGAAATTTCCGCGTGGTAAATTCTACACTGGCCCTTACAAGACTAGCCATTCTAAATACTTGAAAAATATTACTTTATCCTGAATAAATTTTTTTCTAGATATTTTTTTATTAATTGACACAAAATAGGTGCCATGCTAAGCTAAGTGAATGCCGCTTGTGAAAATGCGTAGGCCTATATCCGTTAAGTAAGTTTTTACTCAATGCAATTTAACACATTACAGTGAATTCAAAAGTTAAGATAATTATGTTGCTATTTTTTCTTTCTCAATGCCAACTGCCTATACATTGTACTGGGTGGGCCAAAAAACCGGACCTGTTTGAACGTTGATAACTTAGCGACGATTAGTGGTAGAAAGACGTGTAATGCGTCAAAAGTTTCAGAATGATGTAATAAATAAATAACAAATTTGCATATTAAAGCGTTTAAATATTCTTTGCCTAATTTGCATAAATATTCGTCACCCCCAAAATTCTGCCAAATTTAACTGCAACATGTGAATTTAACATGGACATTTGAGCTTTTATAACTTAGCGGTGTTTATTAATGGAAAGGCGAGTAATATGCCAAAAGTTTCAAAATTGTGTACAAAAGAAGTGTACAACTTGCATGTTTCATCATTTAAATATTTTTTGCCTGATTTACACAAATCTGCTCCACCCCTAAAATGATGCTAATTTGGCACCAACACATAAATTTCACTTGATTTTCATTCAGCATACAGTGAAATATCAACAATCATTAACAAATACGTTGAGCTTAGATAAAATTCGACATAGGCAGTTGTCCAGCGTTTGCTTCATAAACGTTCAGTTTTTTAGGCAGCTGATATAGTTCGCTGGAGTAAATGTGTTCAGGATCAGCTGAGCCCAGCATTCGATTAGCACACGTTTTAGCTGGTCAAATTAGTGAAATTTTGTGACCATGCTATCTGTTGCAATGCCCCCACACTGAATAATTCACAGAATTAAAATCTGGACTTTATGGCAGTAAGTTTTTGAGTTCAATGAACTCGGGCACATCGGAGTGCAGGCAAATGCCTAATTTCAAAAAGTAATGAAGATTTAGGCAAATTACGCAAAGAATATTTAAATGATTTGCTATGTAAGTTTGGCTCTTTTTTGTCTACAATATTCTAAAACTTTTGACATAAGCTTATTACACGCTTTTCTACAGGTAACCATCGCTGAGTTATCGACGCTCAAACAGGTCCGGTTTTTTATGGCCCACCATGTATATGCGTAAAAAAACTTACCAGTTTAAAACTATGGGTAAGGACGATGTAAAGATATCAGTCCTCTAAAACAGCAAAAATCATTTGGGTAACTTTTGATGGAGCTATGCATTATGGCGTCCTTACAAGCTGACTTTAGTTGGTAATCACTAACATAGTTTAAAGCCTTCTTCATTTGATGTTATTTGTCGTATTAGGCCTACTTGCCCAATGCTTACTGATTAGCGTAGCGGCCGAAAATGTTTGTGTTATGGCTTACCAAATGGTAACAAGGAAGCGAATATATGAACCTGTGCCGACACAACATTCAGCTAACAGGGCACTCATATGCTTACAAACTGTCCAACTGACAGCACAACCCTAACCCTGACATTAGATATTTCAAAGCTAAAAGATGGTGTAGATACTGGCAGCTACTGTGTCATTCAAAACATTTACATCAATCTTGGACTTTTATGCCTTGTTGCTCGAGTTATGAACACGTATAGAATGCACAGATGGATGGCCGGATAATAAAGTGATAGGATATTGTTGAAGTCTAAAAAGAACGCGAACTTATCCATTTATTGTCATTTATAACAGTACTGCATGCAGGAATAATCCGGCTGTTGTTTTGGCTTTACATTCGCTTTTAATGCACTTAATTTTAGCCTGAGTAGATTATTATGGCATTGGCCATCTGATGCAGCAGGCTTATAGTATTTTGGTCCAAAGTGAAAGCAGCTATATGAGATTACCATATCGTCATTACGCAGAATTTTACATTAGTTAAGCTTATATTATACGCTTATATCTGTTGTTTTACGGTGCACATTTTGGGCTGTTCGGCCAAATCGGTAACCATTAAACAAGTAGGCTAAATACGACAAATAACATCAAATGAATAAAGCTTTAGATTATGTTAGTGATGTCTACAGGTTAAACTCATGACGTCACCGTTATTTTCGTAGATCGTCGATTTCAAAGGTGAATTTTTTCGTGTTGACAAAAAAGCTGGGCGCTGATATTAATGTCATAGTTATAAGAAAGTTCTGCACGTTTGGAAAAATGGATAAAATGTATACGTTAATTATGGTGTTCATGGACTTTAACTTTAACTCTATAATTCTGAGCCTTAACTTTTACACTACAATAATCACGCGAATTTTACTCAGCAGCGCGTACACTTTATTTAATGTTATTCGCTAAGTGGTGACTGTATTTTTTCATTTTGACCGGTTAGATAGCTTACAAGCTATTTGACCAGCTGCCGGTCAAGTCACCGCGTTTTAAAAATTTATATGTTATATGGTAGTGTAGCGAGGCAGTTAAGTTATTGTTCAGTATTTAAAAACCAAGTTATTTTGCATTTTTCACAGAGTGTGACAATACAATAATTTTTGAAATTGGTCCATTTTAACGAGGATACAGATAAAATTTAGGTGGCACGTTTTGTGGCCGACAGTGGTACAACAAAATGAGAGAGAATGGTGTTCGGGCTACTGGATTATATATAGTACTATTGATAGCTTAGCCAGCTGTTGGCGACTCTGGCTTCATACAATAAGATCACGCTGCACACAGTAACGACCAAACCTTCAGCTGTTGTCGTGTATTTACTGCATAGGCTTGTCTTGTCGACAGAGTTTCAGTCAGACAGACGACTAATAGGGTGTTTACGCGATCGAGCAAACATCGAGCAGCTAGCTCGACGTTCTATGGTAATTAGCATGCTAATTAGAAAAGCGTCGGGTTGTAATTGGAAGGCCTATATAACACGTGATCAGCTGTGGGCTAAAAGCCTAAGCCTAGGCCTAAATTTGAGCCAGGGACGGGGTTCTAATAGGCCTGCTTAAGCCAGCTCGATGTTTGCTCGATGTTTGCTGGATCGTGTGAACACCCTATAAGTGTCAGACTCTATTATTTCGATTTGCTGTGGATTTGCTGTACAACATTTTGTAGAACAACTGCACAGCTATTGGCCTTAGCCATGTTCCAGTTCGTTCAACAACACATGATTTGAGGCGATGTTGGGGCGTCTGAAAACGCGAGAACGGAGAACGTCAATGGAACGCCAAAAATAAAAAACATCATGCATGCGTAAGCGCAAAATACAATTAATACATGTGAAAGACATGTTTCTTGTGCTTAGCGTTCAATTCACTTCAGTTATAGTTAATATACAATTAATTTTTTTTAAAAATTGTAGTAACTTCACCACGTAGTATAAGAATGTCACGTAAAACACTTTAATATTTTTGTCTTTTATTGTATTAGCTAGGCTTACCGTAAAACTAACACTTCTATAGCCATTTACTTTTAGTTAATAAGCATATTTTTATACATTTGTGAGAATGTTGGGATATTTAAGAACTAGCTTCAGTTTTCAAAACTTTTAAGCTTTAAGCAAATGTGAAGATAAGCGTTTTCCAGTCCTGCGTTTATAGCGTTTCCGCGAAGATAAACAGCAGACTCAGCTGCAACACTTGTGACAAAGACGACGACTTCCTCTGTATCATCCGGAACCCCCACAGATTGTTTGCTCAATTGTCGTGACTAAAGCCGTGGTTACATTGCTCCACAACAGTAATTATGACAAATCTATCAATAGTAGGCCTTAATGTGTTTATTACCTTGTCACTGTATCACTTTGGTTAATTATTCGTATAGCCTATGCGTCTTGTAAGCAAGAAAGATTATTTTTATTTCGCAAGTATATGCCATAGTTCGCTGTGATATGTCACTAGCAGAACATACATGTCTTAAAAGCCTGTCAGTGCTAGCGAACACACGTGACACACTCAGATTTGACGCTAACAGGTTCATGGACACTTACTAGTAGGCTAAGTTGTTTCCTTCAGGAACTTCTTCAGCAGCTGATCTGTGGCGTAAGGCTGTCAAACTAGACACGGAGCGACAACCAGGCAAACTACGTGACTGAAGACGTTGATATATCTTGGTCATCACAGGCTGCGCGGTAGCGCAGCACTGTTGTAAGGGTGACCAGCCATTTCAATGGGAAACTCCAAAATTTAACCCCTCGTATTTCCCAAACTCCTTAATTTTTCCACACCAAAATTTGCACAGATGATTATGTTCAGCATATCTCCTGATGCGCAAAATTTGGTGAAAATCCGTTCACGGAGGCTTCCCCACGAATAGGTGAAATGTCAGAAGAACTTTGCTGACTGTGTAATGGTAAAGTTTAAATTTTTAAATTGTGATTTGTGCTGTTTTATATCTACAACCACGATGTCACCTTTACACTGTATATAAACTGAACAGT
>Ga0056128_1006251_pt1 | contig 15039 bp, 11 predicted proteins | sample WorMetLIZISLAND2_FD_71113 | JGI IMG/M metagenome (GOLD analysis project Ga0056128, IMG submission 71113) | Marine gutless worms symbiont microbial communities from Max Planck institute for Marine Microbiology, Germany - Olavius geniculatus... ...
GCTCAATGCCCGTTGGTGTCTGACGCCATTGTTACTATCGCTGCCCACCGCTGCCTATCTAGGGCAGCGTGGCTTAACTCCTGCAGGGTTGCCCCACACCACTGCTCAATATCATCTGACAATTCAACAGGATGCGTCTGGAAATATCTACAGGTGCCATCAAAAACTCAATGCTACGAGATCCAGCCGACTTGAAGTAAAATGGAAACTACAGTGAACGTCAGGGAGATCATGTTGAAAAGTAATGTAACTGTCAAAGTTGTGCAATTTACTGTCCTTGTATAAGGATGTCAGTCCTGGAATTCAGTGAATGCCCGTTGTATGTTATGCATTTCAGTAAAATGATCGTTATTTTTATCGTGTACAGGGAGAGTTCCTAAGATCCATTTGCTTCGGCCAGAGTTTGTAATAGTCATCACGTTTGAACTGATGCTACTGATGGTCAAGCGTCTGTTTGGCCGTGGCGTCGCTAAGCCAGCAGCACTGAAGAACGACTGAGCCTAAAATAACATTTCTTTGCTTCCGGTTAAAGGCAGCGAAAAAGTTAGGAGGGGCAGGGCGAAAAAAAATTTCTTATTCATTTATTATGACATGTCAGGTAATGTTACACTGGTAAAAAACCAACTGACAGCCGAACAAATCCACAAGAACTGAAGTGAAGATACCGCAGCGTTGCAGACTGGATGCAAACAGTTTTTGCGAGCAAAAAAACTTTGAAAGCTTACGAAAACTGCACTGATGTTTTTCAGGGTTCAATCAAAATCTTAGCAATGCAATTTTTCCAGGGACGAATGGCAACTGGAAGGACAGGAATTTTTTAGGCCTTTGGATAGATGGAAACTTGGTATTGGTGAAGGAGTGTTTGCTGCATTTAATGTTTACAATGTCTGTTTTATGTTTCCCACCGAACGGTTTGCTGTACTTTTTTTGTGAAATTGCTTCGTTTTTGTTGGGTAAACATCTTCAATCCACCATATTTTGGTCTTCCAACATATTGGGTATCGGCGGGTATCTTAGCTTGTTATTTTCTTGGCCATTTTATTTGCCACTTTGCACTTAGTAGTTTTTTGGAAAAAGCGCTACTTTTGCCATGAAATTGGTTAATTTTCGTTGGGTAAACGTCTTCCATCCACCATATTTTTTGGTCTTCCATTGTATCTTGGCTTGTTGTTTTTTTTCAGTTGTTCTATTTGCCGCATTCCGTGTTACTAGTAGTAGCTGTTTGTGAGAAAGCTTGCATATGTTGCACCATACATGCCCGATAAATTTTTCTCAGAGATCTTGCCTGCATCTTAGCTCTTCATATAGCCAATATGATGGGTCTGCATGGTCGGATCCTGATTGGTGACCCCAGACTTTGTTCGGTGTGTAACCAGCCACTCAGGTCAACTCAGCCTGGCCATCCTTCGTGGGTAGGCGCACTGAGTACCAGCGAAAACTGGGACGTAAACAGGCACACAGCACGATGCAGTAACCCCGTATATGTAGTCACTTTGTAGTGTAAACTGGTGTCTGGCTGAGGGCTGAGAAAACAGAGATCGGCGCCGCTTTACATATGGACCCTCTGGCTCGGGAAGGACTTCGCGTTTTTCATGTTTTAGCGAGCCCAGCAGGTACAGAGACGAGAGGGGAAAGTTACATTGTACAGTGAGAAAGAAACAATCTGACTGATGATTCTAACTCTGTGCTTTTATCTGGCTTCAAACGTAACCCTAGACTTACTGATATCGTGTCGTTTACAGTCCAGTCAGTAGTCATGTAGGTGTTTTCCGTGCTTGCAATTCACTGTGCAGCCGACGGCAAAAAATAATAGTACCCCTAATGAATGAATTCATGAGCCAAGAGTGCATTTAATTACACATTTACCGGTAAAAATAAGCCCATGGAAAAATTAAAACGCACCACACATAGGCCTATGTCACTCGCAGACATACAGTTTGTTACAAGCGAGCAAGAAGAACACTAAGATGTGTCCGAGTAAAGCCTATGACCCATCATACTTGTGCAATTATTAGACTATTCCGAGTAACCCGACAACGAGTGAAGATGATCATTTGTGAGAGAAGAACCGCATAAGAAAAATCTTTGTTGTGTACAAAATCATAAATAGGTCCTAAACAGAGAAAAAGTAATTGACACCGCATTATAGATTAATTTTCATTCTGTCGGAAATCTGTCGTGCAACCAAACTAATAATAGGGTGCTATAGGAGTATATTGCCCGTCCGTCTGTCGGTCTGGGCTTAACTGGAAAACTAAGAAGCCCAACCGTCGCTAGGATAGCCGACCGTACTGGTTGTCAGTGACCTTCAAGGTCATCCAAGGTTGATTTTCATTTCATCTGAAAGGGCGTATGCTACTTTCTACCAGTGATTAATAGTACTTTTAATCTTGGCCTTATCTTGCTCCCTTTCCGAATTGGATGTATGACCAGTTTTCCGTTGAAAACGCACATTTTTCCTACCTCCTCCATTCCGCCCCGAATTTGAAAACGTTCGCCTTGCACTATAGATTGCTGAAATTTTGCATGTGTAAAATGTAAAATGTTTTTTCTATACGACCTACATTGCGACAGACACGACAACTCGTACCATAAGCTCGACCGCTACGTAAGTACGGTATGCTAATAAAAGGTACAGAAATTGTGTGAACATTATCAGGGCAGCCCAGGAGTAGGCCTGGCTGTTACGTACCAATTTTTACGCGCGAAAGCAGCTACTGCTTTCAGCGCGTCTTAGCCATCGCAATTCTGTCTGTCTGTCTGTCTGTGGATCAGTCAAAATCGGTGCAAGCTAGGATCAACAAATTTTCACCGTCGGCTGCGTGGAAGACTCTAGTTTCAGGAACCGTAAAGTTTATCCGTAAATTCGAAGGGGGTCACCCTGAACGAGAGCGCTAAATGACGGGGGTGGGAAAAATTTACGATTTTTAGGCAATAAGTCGCTGCATCTCAATAACGGTGCGAGATAGGACCTAAAGTTACTATTAATCACTAATAGGAAGTCGTACACTGGCTCTCGATTGCTACCGAATTTAGTGACCTTGGATGACCTTGAACGCTAAAACTGGGGTTTTTATGGATTTTTTGGGCGATTTTTGGCTGTGACACGCATTTCAAGAGCGAATTGCGTCGAAACCAATTGAGATAGACATGGAAAGCTGCGTATGAAATTTTCAGCATTGAACGTAGATTTCAACGGTCCAAGTCTCGATTTTCTAGGTTCAAGGGAACCTGCGCATGAGGGCATCAAAGAACGGTGCCCCCGTAAAAGTAGCTATTTTTCCGATGTTGGCCAGTCTTTCGTAAAAATGGTTGCAGAATGATAAGCATGGGCATGCTATAGGCCCTAAGCCAGTGATTTTCAACCGGGGTTCCGCGGAACCCAAGGGTTCCGCGGCTCGTCAGAAAAAAATAAAAATAGGCCTAACCTAGCGTGCGAAATTACGTCAGAACAAGCCATAGAAGTTACGCACTGAATGATTATAGTTCCAAGTTAGCGCTTCTAGCCGTCTACTTTTGCATACAGTGTTGAATATTTTTCTTGTTAACGATGTTAGGACACTTGCATTGAACACCAAACAACTTATTAGTGTCAGTGTTAAGGAATCGTGCGTCCATTTCTTGAAAGACCTTCATATCCTGAAACATTCTGCTTGAAAAATATAAATGCTTCGCCCATTGGCTCAACTGGCTGGGGGGTCCAGACCCCTTGAGTTGTCCGTGGACGTAAAAACGTAAAAGATTCAATGATTTTTGGGCCGTTGGCGACCGTCTCGTAGTGTTTTTGGTTACGGGTAAAATAAAAATGCTAAGTAATATTATATGATATGGTAAAATTAAACAAGTCTTTTGCCTGCTGCTTTATCGTCAGCATTTCAGGGTTTTTCCCCAGACTCCCACAAGATTTCTGCCTCTTGACTCCGCTGGGGACACCGGTCCCCGGACATCATGAAAATTCCACTTTGCCTACGCCATTGGACTCACGGATCATTGCATGCCATGGGGTTCCGTGAGTGATTTTGACACTTATGCGGGGTTCCGCTGCAGCAAAGAGGTTGAAAAACACTATAGGCTTTCGCGCGTCTCGTGAGCATTAGCTCAAATTTCTTGTTAGCTTCAATACACGGTCGGGATGAGGGTTGGGACTCGTACGTATTTGTTGTCGGACGGCCGCAGCGCACAGATATCGATTATTTCTTGCTTCCTTACGAATTCGTAATTTTCCGCCACGTTTTGCAGCTCGAGATCTGCGAAATTGATCGCGCGTCGTAAGCGCGTAGTCGTGTTCTTAAGAAGAACGATCGACGCTCGGGCGAGATGGTGCGGTATTTGAGCGAGTTGAGCTGTGTTGCTGCAGCGCCAATGGAACGAGCATACCTACGATGTACGGTCAGACGGACGACTGGTTGGCATAAATCATGACATGACATTCATCAGCGTGTGCGAGCGCGTGCGCGCGTGTGTTATAACTGGCTCGACGGGCAGACGAGCGCCGTCGGAAGCTGGTCTTAGCGGCAGAAGGCCGCCGCTTGAGCTGTACGACTTCCGGTGGAGAAAAAAACGCGATTCTCAGTGACGACAGTCCCATACACGCTATAGTGACGCCGCTGTATCGAACGCTCCGAATACGCTAGGATACGAATCATACGATACGGTAATTCGGCGCACCAGTACGTGGGTGGTGGCTACAGCCAGAAACTTTGCATTAAAAATAAAATTGCGGCCACTGCGGTTACTGTTGACATCCCGTAGGAAACCTTCATCGTCCTATCTAAATCTAACGGTGCTATCGCCGACCCTTACGACGTACCGTTTAGCCACAATACATGGGTTAGAGACGATGGACAGACGACACATCGTTAAATGTAGAAGGTTTTACTAAATAAAGATGTAGGCCTAAAATTTCAAACGTTTGCTGAGAACAGCAAAAAAACTTTAGGGGGCTACTTTTTGCCGCACCCTGTATACGTAACGTACGTAGGCTTAAAAAGTAGAGTCCTTCCCGAGCCTTAAGACCCATTGGGCGGCGCTGATCTCCGTTCCAGACACCAGTCTTTACACTGCGAGACCACGGATATGGGGCCAGTGTATCGCGCGGTGTGCCTGTTTTCGTCTCAGCTTTTGCTGGTACTCATTGCGCCTACCCACGGAGGGATGGCCAGGCTGAGTTGACCCTGTATAACACAGATTTAATGCATGTATCAGTTCTTTGTCAATTTACTCGGTGCCACAATTCTGGGGACGCGGCGGGCGGGGGAAAGAAATGGGCGTGGCTAAGGATGGAGATTGTTGTTGCATGGCACCAAGAACCACTGCAAATACCTGCATCGCTGCTAAACCACTCACTCGCTAACAGTACTAGCTACATCAACAAGTAACAACCCGGTCGATCGGATCGGTCGGAGGAGCCAGAAAGCTGGCTACACGTCGCGCCTCTACCTCCTCTAAATTTATGCTAGTCGGTCGGTCGCCGACTGACTGCAGTGACTGCCCACTTAGCCTAGACCTAGCTTCTCGGTAAGCCTATAGACTGCTGCTGCTGTAGCTATACGGGCGGGCGCCGGCCGCTGCAGTCTAATTTTACAACGCAACTTTTCCTCGCGGACGGTAGCCATGGCAGTCGAAACACGGGCGCAGTGAACGCCGGCGGCAACTGCAATGCATTGGAACTGGGAAGCAAGGTTGCTCAACGTCGAATGGTATGAGATGAAAAGTGATGGGCTTGTGGCTTGTGCTGTCTACCGACTGTGGCAGGTCACCACGCCGGGGCAGACGTACACACCACACCGTGCGCTCAGTCAGTCCAGAGGTCTTCCCTGTTTATCTTGTGACGTCACATGAGGCCAAGGATGTACCTGAAAAGAAATTAGCCAGCTGCAGTGACGATGCAACATCCGACATCTCTTGAACCCCGGGCAGATAACCTGCTGCTTCCCCGATCGTTGCTTCTATGTCATGCAAGGTCGACGATTTTTTTACGCGCGATAGTAGAATGCTTCGCGCGTCATAGCCATTGCCTGGGCCTCCGTCCGTCTGTCCGTCTGTCTGTCTGTTCTTCACACTCTTGATCTGTATCAAAACGGTGCAAGCTAGGATCACGGAATCTTTACCGTGGACTGCCGCAAAGACTCTAGTTTTCCGTGACAAAATTTTCGACCCCTGGGTGCGGGGGTTCCCCTCGAACTGGGCGTCAAGTAGGGGTACCCTCTTAAAAGACGTAATTTTGTCGCTATTTGCTAGTTTAGTGTAAAAACGATCGCAGATAGGTACAGACATGCTGCTTATCGTAACAAGCAATGGTGACGGGCTTTTTAGATTTATTAATGTCGATGACTTTGAACGACACTGAACTCCCAAAAGAGGTGTTTTTAGTTAATTTTTCGCAAATTTCGGCTGCAACGCACATTTCAAGAGTAAATTGCGACAAAATGCCTGAAGATAGACCAAGACAACCTGCGTATGAAATTTTCTGCATTAAATGAAGATTTTAGCAGTCCAGCACGCGAGCGTCAAATAAAGGAACCCCTCTAAAAAGTGGCATTTTACTGATATTGGCTCGTTTAGCATGAAAACAGTTGCAAATAGGCACAGACATCCTACAAGCACTAGTGTCGAGCTTTTAAGGATGTCAACATCGATGACCTTGAATGACCTTTAACCCCTCCCCTCAAATAGGGGGTTATTAGTGAATTTTTCGCGATTTCGGGTTGTGACACGTTTTAACAGTGAATTGCACCGAAATAGCCGGAAATAAACATGGCGAACCTGCGTATGAAATTTTTAGCATAGAGCGTACATTTTTAGCAATCTAAGTTTCGACCTTTTAAATTCAAGGAGTCTTCCATGATTCAAATTTGAGGCCTCAAATTTGAGTACTCTTTCAAGACGCACTATTATTCTATTGCATGCTGTACACTGATTGCCAAGGTGGCAGGACCGCTGCTATCGCGCGTCACGTGAGCTTAGCTCAAATTACTTGTTATCTAGCTCATCTGAAAGAGTTTATGTGGCTCTCTATTAGTCATCTGTAGCAACTTAGGCTTCATCTCTCACCATGCGTCAAAACTTTGCAGTCTGCATTTGAAGTTACGGCCAAACCGCTGTAGATGGAGACATTGTTACTATTGACAGCCTATAGAAAGTCGTCATCGCTCTATCCAATGGCGATAGCGGATTCAAGCTGGCGGGGGCAGTGCCCCCGTTCCCGCCCTTATTGGCTGGATGCATCTTGAAACAAGTAAACATTTTGCACGAAAATGCATTAGTTTTGCATAAAATTTTCCAAAATTTTCTGCACAGGGGCACACCTAATGCGGTCCACACGACTTTTTGTGGAACGATATCTTACTGTGATCCCTCTTATGAAATGGAATAGACGGTAATTATCAACATATTGTTTTACATAGTCCGAAACAAAATAAACATCATTTCTGGGAAATCATGTTTTCGGATTTAAAGACACACCATGACATAGACCAATTTTTATGCTCCCTGTAGTGCTTGTCCCTGCCAAAATGTCCACAGCAACTGGTTGATATATGTCGAAGTAATGTGAAATGACGAAATAAGCTTTCGTCGAGTCGTGCAGGCACACGACGGCTTGCCATGAAGCCAGCTAGCAGCAGCGTATGCGACTGAGTGAGTGAGTCTGAGCTTTAGCGCTGCGTAGCGACTGGCTACCTCTACAGCTGCTGCTGCTGCTAGGGATGCCCAGGTTACAGCGGCTGCAGCAGGCCAGCAGCCGATGCGTCAAGGTGTGCGCAACTCTTAGCGCCTGGAGTGGAGTGGATGCTGCTTGAACTAACCCGGTTTAATGGTCGCTGCAGTCTGCACTGTCGCCGCGGAGGACCACTGATGCATGTGCTTACCTTGCTGGGAGCTAGGACATCTCGACCATGATGAGCCCATGACGACTGCTGCAGCTGTTTGCTAGTGAAGCGTGAGTGTGCCGACTGTCGAGACTCAGTGTGGACGGACTCGCGCCACCGGCGTACGGTCGGTCGCCCAGTCAACTTAGGCTATAGACGAAGATGAATTTTCAGGGACCTAGTTGACGTCGGCGCGACTTTCCGCGTCCGTCGTCGTGGGCGTGAGAACATAGGCCTACATTCTAGCTGTGATCCCGTCTTCCAGAGGTCTGATTAGCGGCGACTGACGCCTAGGTCAACGACGTAGGGCAGAATGGGGCGCGGAAGTACGATGCGCGGTTTACCGGTGCTCGCCATCATGGTGGTACTGGCGTTAACAGCCGTGGCCGCCGCAGACAATGGAACGTCCACTGGTAAGATAGAGCACGTGTGTTCGCGCACGGCTCGTCCATGTCGGCCGGGAATCATGCTTCCAACCTGGGACCCAGTGCACAACATCAGTATGATGGATCGAGCAGCCCGTGCCGTGGTCTACCTGCTGGCGCTTGTCTATCTGTTCCTTGGAGTGTCAATCATCGCTGACCGTTTCATGTCGTCTATCGAAGTCATCACGTCGTCCGAACGTGAAGTCACCGTATACAAGTGAGTATAGTTAACGCTTTCTTAAGGCGCGCACAAAGCGACGTAACCGAACTAAACTGGGCTGACATGGTTTAGTTTTTGACGAACTGACCAATCGGCAAGCAGTTATGCATTACAGTAGGCACCGTCTAACTGCGTCGGTGGCCTACGCTACTACGCTCGCGTACGCGTAAACATATGACCATGCTCGCCCATTCGTCAGTGCGTCAAAAACTAAACCGCGTCAGTTCAGTTCACTTCAGTTACGTCGTTCCGTACGCGCCTTTAAACCACACTTACACCGGTACCGTTTTAACGATTTTGACTGCAGTCGTGCGTCATAGAACAAGCGACGGTGTAGTCTGTGCGATCTAAGCGTGGTTTTAGTACGATTCCGCACTGTCTGGGGTGGTATAAGCTGGTACTGCGTACTCCAGTAGTGCGGGAATTAGTACAGACACTATTTCGTCCAGCATTTCGCAATGTAAACAGTGACGTATAACTCTTCCCTCTTTTCCATTCCTTTTCCTACACCCGGTTCGTCTAAAACACGACTCGCAGACGCACCGACGAGCACCTGCGGCCGGGGGCCGGCTCATTGTCTGGTGGAAAAGAATGGGCCCGTCGTCGTCTGGCCATCACCACGTACAACTCGTCGTCAGGCCCAGCCTGTCGTCTTTTACACCGACCCTTCTACCTTCGATTTCACGCGTGACAGCAGAATGCTTCGCGCGTCTTAGCTATGGCCTAGGCGTCTGTGTGTCCGTCCGTCCGTCCGTTTGTCCTTCTGTCTGTCTGACTGTCAGTCACACTCTGCTGCCCTAACAAAACGGTGCAAGCTAGGATCACGAAATTTTCACTGTGGGCTGCCGCAAGGACTCCAGTTTTTTTTTGTGTGACGAAATTTGGTGCCGCTGCGTGAAGAGGGTTTCTCTCAAACGAGGGCTTCAAAAAGGGTTACCCCCTAAAAGACGTTTTTTTGCCGTTATCGGCTCGTCTAGTGTGCAAACGATTGCAGATATGTACAGACATGTTGTTTGTCATAACAAGCACTGGTCATGGGCTTTTTACTTTTATCAACATCCATGACCTTGAACGACCTTGAACGCCTAAATAAAAAAAATGTTTGCTGAATTTTTCGCAATTTTTGTGGCTGCAGCGCACATTTCAACAGTGAATTGCGACGAAATGGCTGGAGATAGATCAAGACAACCTGGGTATGAAATTTTTAGCATCAAACGCAGATTTGAATATAGTCAGAGTCCCGACCCCCTAAGTTCAAGGATGCCTGCGCACTCGAGGATCAAAAAGGCTTACGTTTCCAAAAAAATGTTTATTTTACTGATATTGGCTCGTCTAGCATGAAAACAGTTGCAAATATGCAAAGACATGCTGCTTATCATAACAAGCATCGTGACGAGTTTTTTTGGTGGTATCTACAATGTGTCTCAAAAAAACATCCCCGACATTTTTGACTGTAACTTTAAAACCAGTTATCATATTTTAATAGTTTTGGTAAGAATATTCCTGACACAACTTGCCATCAGATGACCGTTCAGTTTTCCACCTCACCCAATGTATGCTTTTGCATTACCTAGGGAAATCAGATCAAGCAAAATATGTGTTGAAATGAACAGAAAACCTAAAAAAAACATCCCCAACATTATCGATCGTAACTTGAAGAAAGATTACCAGATTTTAATAATTTTTGGCAGAAAAATGTCTGACGCCACTGGCTACTAAATAAGTGTTTTAGTTTCTACCTCACCCAACGTTTGCTTTTGCACTACCTGGGGAAATCAGACAAAGCATAATACGTGTTAAAATAAATGAATAAACGTCGATAAATTCCATCTATCCTAATCTGTGGACCCCCGACAGTTGGTCTATTACAAGGTTTGACTGTCGTGCAGCAATGTGTCTACCAGATTAAGTTTAGGAATGTTTGTGAAGTCAAGAAGCGACTGGTACAGCCTAGATTGGTCTGGAGCAGAACATTATCGATACTGTTGTCAATGAATGGAGAAAGTATCTCCTTGCCTGTGTTCGCATAGTAGGCCAATACTTCAAGCAATTTTACTGCAGGCAGTTAAAAAATGGACAACTAAATGAAATGTCAGTCAAAGTGTCAGAAATGTAAACAAAATGTGTTTTTACGCGTTATGTTAATTAATCAATTATATCACATGGGATATAAAAGTGATATTTTGCTGGTTATGTTTTCCCCAGGTAGTGCAGAAACAAACGTTGGGTGAGATGGGAAACTGAATAGTCATTTGATGACGAGTTGTGTCAGGAATATTTGTACCACAAATTATCAAAATCTGGTAATTGGTTTTCAAGTTACCGTCGAAAATGTTGGGGATGTTTTTTGAGACACTGTGTACTTTAATGACCTTGAACGGTCTAGAACTCCCAAAATAAGAGGTGTTAGTGAATTTTTCACGATTTCACGCTGCGAGACACATTTTAAAAGTGAACTGCGCTGAAATGGCTCGAAATAGACCAAGAGAACCTGAGTATGAAATTTTTAGCATCAAATTTCCCGACTCTATGTTTATGGAGGCCTGCGCACGCGAGCGTCAAAGAGGGGTGTCTCTCTAAAAGTAGTTATTTTACCGATATTGGCTCTTCTAACGTGATTAATATTTTCCCTACATTTTTCTCAAAATGGAGGTTTTCAGCCCCAAATGGCGAATTTTTGGACGAAAATTTTCCAACAGGAATATTTTACGACAATTTTTCGACAGCCAAAAATTTATGGGGCTTTTTGCCCCATGCGTAGATGCCACTGTTCTGAACGGTCAAGTATATTCCAGTAGACTACCTTGTCTATCATCTCAATTTAAACTCTGAAGTCGCTTCTTGTCTTTGTTTGCATTCAGCCATGAAAGTCTAGCATTGTATAGTGTGCTATAGGGTATATGACATTTGGGCGTCGCAGTTTGGGCGCTGGACGTTTGGGCGCCATTTGCATGTCGTTGGAGTTAAAATCGTAATCATAAGTAAGTTGGCACGTACGATTTTCGATGGCGCTGCAACACTTACTTACTTTCTGCTGCACTTAGGTAGTCGTCGTTGTCGTCATTAGTTGTCGTTCGTCGTCGCGTGACGTCATTGTACGTCGTCGTCGTGTGTTGTCGTCGCGCTTCGCATCGTGCGTCGCTTCTTCATCGACGACCCGCTTCGTCGTGCGTTGTTGCGCGTCGTCGTTGTCGCATGTCGTCATCGCAGGCCATTAGTTGTTTTCTGAGTTAATGCTGGCGAATAGCGTGTGCAGTATTTGAACGCTATTGACGGCGGTGTCACAGCTTGGCGCCCAAACATTCGGCGCCCAAACGGCGGTGCCCAAATGTCCTGCTGCGTGTGCTACAGGACTCCTTGTTTCAATCAACCGACACCAGCTGATCATACCTGGCTGTCGACTCAGCAGTTTATGCATCCGGCCATAGACATCTAGGCGCTGTACATGGTCGGGATGTTTGACTGCCCGTCTGACCGTCTGGAACTCGTTAGGCCTATTCGCCGTGTGATTCTCACAGCCTGTAACGGCTTTCTGTTCAGTCTATAGGCACTGCTGCCGTGACCATCCGCATTGGATGTTTTTTTTTGCGGAACGCGTTGTAGGATATGAATTCGCACTATACTTATTTGAGACGTTTAAAAACGCCTGCTGCAGAACAGGATTACAAAATTATAGCTTCACAGGATTCTGTAAAGATTTGCATTAATCACACATAAAAATCACAGAATGACTAACTATGTTTTCGCTGTACTTTGTCGCTGTCCGTTTATCGTACATATAGGCCTAACGTGTTAGCCACAAGTTCGATCAAGGCCTATCCTGTCTACTGCATGACGAACTGCCCTGGCTCAACGTTCCTGAGCGAGTGCTACAAGCTGGCATGCAGTTACGGTTCACCGGTGCCTTCATGATAAAGCACCTGTTCGACCACTGCCTCCCAGTCTCCGATGTCGTCAGTTGACATCATCTGAGATCTGCCAGTCGACACTTTCTTACTGTTCCGCGGTTTCGACGAAGCACGTTCGGTCGTCGGGCCTTCGCTGTTGGGGGTCCGATGGCTTGGAACACTCATTACCGGACAATCTCCGTGATTCGTCGCTCTGCAGCAGTAGCTGTAGGCGCGGCTTAAAAACTGTACTTTTCGCGAGATACTGGTGTATTCAGCTCAATAAAGATGCTTCGTGATATTGCGCTATATAAATCCAATATAGCATTGACATTGACATTGACAATAGACCATGCCACCATCAGAGTGGTAACGGTAGGACGTTATATAGACTTGCGATCGCGAGGTCGTTGATTTGACTCCCGGTTAGGTTGCTAACTACACGAATGGGTGACTGTCTGCGGACAGGTAAGCCATCTCGGTATATCAACACCACGGTCAACTCAGTCTTTCGTCCCTCTGGGGTAGGTAAATCGAGTAGGCTACCGACCTGTCTGGCTGGGATTGAGACGTGTCGCGTTCATCTGTGTCGGGTGGCAGTTAACACTGTGCGATCCCATATGGCAGGTGATGCTTCGTAGCTCTGCGATGTGTTTCCCATGAAAAGCTATACCTTTTAACGTGAAGTTTGTTAAAGCGCGTTGCATGGTGTTGTGTCTGGACGTAGGTCGAACGGCGAGACGATGGTAGTGAACGTACGGATCTGGAACGAGACCGTGTCCAACCTGACCCTGATGGCGCTGGGTTCCTCCGCCCCGGAGATCATGCTGTCAGTCATCGAGGTCGTCGGCAACAAGTTCGAGGCGGGGGACCTCGGGCCGGGCACGATTGTCGGCAGTGCCGCGTTCAACCTGTTCGTCATCATCGGCCTGTGCGTCTCAGTCATACCCGAGGGTGAGGTCCGGTCAATCAAGCATCTGCGCGTCTTCTTTATTACGGCTTCGTGGAGCGTCTTCGCCTACCTCTGGCTGTACATCATCATCGCCGTCACCTCGCCCGAAGTAGTTGAGCTCTGGGAAGCCATCCTCACCTTCGTATTTTTTCCCACAACCGTAGTCACGGCATACATCGCCGACCGGCACATATTCCTCTACAACTTTTTATCTCGCAAGTACCGCGGCCGCATCGCCGGGACGACCCTGACGGCTGAAGGTCGAGATGCGATGGAGCTGGGGGAGAAAGATGAGAGACCTTCAGTGGACGGAGGTCCAGCGGCAGGCGCCGTCGAACCGCAGGACACTGGCATCAAGGAATTCGAAAAGTACGTCTTCTTACTTTCATTTCTGCTGCCGATGTTTCCACTCCCGAAATTTCCACCCCTGGATTTTCTACGTATTTTCCGCTTTTGCATTTTTTGTCCTCCTATCGTAACATATGCTTATTAGGCCTCTTGTACATGATACCTAATAATGCTCTCGCTTAGCTTATTTTTATTATTTTCCACTTTTTCTTCGAAACCAGACAGCGGACCCAGACCAAAATTATCGGGGTGGCGGAAAGACGATCTTTGCCTAGAAGGAATTTAGGCCGAATTTTAGTGAAATCCGTTGAAGGGTTTTGAAGGGAGAGGCATTTTGCCACTTTTTTTATCGACGGCTTGACGAATCAGCGGTCGTGGATCAAGACAATCGGACTTATAATGGCACATCCGCTCAGCACTGTTAATCTGCAATAAAGTAATCGTCTCTAAGATTTGGACACATGTCAAAAACGCTTTGCTATAGGCCTACAATATTCATTGCCAATATTTATAGCAATGTGCGGTGACGTTTGATGGTGCATGGGTATAACGCGTTGTGCTCAAATCAATGTACTGCTTGAAGCTAAGGTGTGTCGTGACAGTGTAAGTTGAGTTGGAATTCTGTTCCGTACACGTGGAGCGGCAGTGGAAAAGTTCTAGTGTTGATCTTTCGAATTGTCCCTTTGTGCATGGTGCGATAAAAGTCGCTGTTTATGGACACTTTTAGTGAAAATCGTGCTAGAATGTTTTGAGAAAACGCCAATAGCTCTGCGATGTTCGTTGGTACGTAATGGCTGCCGAGTGGATCACGACTTACTACAGCCGACGGTGACTGCTGTAATGGCAGATCAATACAGATTTTACCGAACTCACATTTTTACCGTGACATATTGTACTGCAAGCGAAGGCATTGTTTCTGAGTACATCGATCGATGTGATGCTGGAATGTTCGGACACAATTAGCTCAGCAATGGCCGCACAATAGCTTTTTTGCATGCAGAAACTTAACCAACGCAACGAGCGGACGCAACGCAGCGAACGCAGCAGACGGATCAGAGTCGCACGCAAGACGACCGCTTTTATTCTTGCATTTTTAGCCCTTGCATCAGCTGCGTTTGTTGCGTACTTTTCTTGCATTCGCTGCGTACTTTGCGTGCGCTGCGTTGGATGAAAATCAAGCTTTCGAAACGACACGCAGTGCTGGGTCGGGGGTGGCAGTTGGCCACCCAAAATAATTATCTAGCTGTCAGAAAAATCGTCGGAAAAGTTTTCTTGTTGGAAAATTTGCGTTAAAAATGCAAAATTTATTGCTGTAAACCTGATTTGGGGGAAATTTGGG
>Ga0056128_1006253_pt1 | contig 15037 bp, 10 predicted proteins | sample WorMetLIZISLAND2_FD_71113 | JGI IMG/M metagenome (GOLD analysis project Ga0056128, IMG submission 71113) | Marine gutless worms symbiont microbial communities from Max Planck institute for Marine Microbiology, Germany - Olavius geniculatus... ...
GACACAAATCATGAAGTTCGCGACATTCATGATTTGTGTCCGCGACTTTGTCGGGAACTTGTTCCGGACTTTGTCGCAAAGTCGGCGTAATGGAATTTGGGCTTAAGGAAGATAATGCAATACAGAAACATCGGATGCTTATACAGGCAATCGGCCTAATGTAGGTCACGTCTGTAGGCCTATGGTGCAGCGTTTGCAGCATGGTATCGATCTAGCTGATATAAAAAAACAGCTGCAGGTGTGTTGTGAGGATCGAAGACTGCACATAACGAATACAGGAATCGCTTGCACCGCGCACCATCGATCTCTTTATCTGTCTGATGTCCGTGGCCATGGGACGCGCGTTTAATTAAAACTTCAGGAGAAAAATTAGGATCTATATCATATTTTTCATGTCTTATACTTACTGTTTTATACACGTTGATGTAAAATAATGTACAAGATGTAGTAGATTGTGTGTGCTATTTTAAAGTTAAACAGATATCCCAAGGAAATTGCCATAGGCCTAATGGTTTTTGCTAGTTTTCGACTGATTGTTCATATAGGGATAGCTGAAGTGTGCTGTTTCCAGTGCTCTTACATATGCAAGGGCGTCATAGCCTACATACAAACGATCTTTATCCACGTTATTAAATACCGGAGCCAACGGCTGGATTAAAAACATGAAAATAGTTAGAAAACGTAGGCCTGTACGTAGCCTAAACACGTGTAGCGTGTCTGGGTATGAGCGTTTGCAGTCTGATACTATGACCGCCGACCGGCGTTTCTGCATAATGCATATCGCACGTTTGCCTGTGTTTAGGGTCTAACATATCCGCCTCTAGTAACTCTGTCAAGGATCTTCGTATTTATAAACGTTACACGGTCGTTTCTGTGTGTTTTTCTGTCCCGGACCTATGCACGCCATGCAGCCGGATTTCTTACCTTCTCTGTTCCATTGGCTGATGCTGACTCGGATAATGGCTATAGGTCCGGTTATATCTCAACATTGGCGTGATCAGGTAAAGTCTTCTATAAGAGAAAAAGCGAAGGTCTCGAAATAGAAAGATGGGAAACAGGGAAGGCGTATATTCTTTTATTCAGATTGTTGAATTTACGGGTGCTTCTGAGAATTGAGGTCTGAGGTCTCATGGAACAGAGACTTTCAGCTAAAACCAGTTTTGAGCCATATCTGAACTGCAGAGATCGCTTCTAGGGGCCATATAGCCTATAGGAGCTTACTGGCGGTTATGGCGACGACGTCCTGCAAACGAATGCTTTTTTTCGCTATAAAAGCCTAGAAGTATTTTACGATTTAGAATAACGAAACAATCAAAACTACAGAAAACAACGCTTCGTTTTATATATAGCCTTTGAAAAAACTAGAAAAATACGTCGGTCCAGTGCCGACGTATTTTGCGGCCGTCCTCTTAGAGCTGCACGCCCTATATAATGCTTTTTGTTTTCGATTCAGAAGCCCGTACGGGACAGACAGACGGACGGACGGACGGGCTAGACGGCCTATTAGGACGGACGCATAATACGTGAAGCATGAATGATGTGTAACGTAGCGTGGCATATAATAGGGTAGTGTAGGCCTAGACATGCGCGTGACAGACTAAGGAACAGTTGATGAATAGTTTGGTTGGTATGTATGCCAGTACGCATGTCAGACCGGAAACGCCTCACAGCAGGACTGTGCGATGATGACGTCATTCATTACACCATTCATTCACAGCTTGTGCGTAGGGACTGACGAATACAGCCGATGATCGTCTCCGCTAGCGAGCCACACGTGATTAATAAAGCTGGATATACGGAATAATGGAACCTGAGAGAGCTATAGGCTACCATGTGATCACAGACAGTGCTACCTGCAACTTGACACTGCAGGCGAACGCGCTGCTCCCAGATTTGCTTTTTCACTTGTGTGAAAAGTGGACAGAAAATAAATGAGCTTGCGTTTGCAATAACTCTATAAGTCAAGCGCATGAAGTGATTTATGTAGGCCTAATAAGAATTCACGTGTGTAAAAAGTCAATTCTTTTCCACATTTGTGGGATGGGATCGGAGCAACGCCCCCCCCAACGTATTCGTGACTTTTTGTTTGTGTGGGGCGCAGCAGTGTTGCGCATGCCGCGTGCCTGACTAATTGCCTGTGCCTATAATATACAAAAAATTTGATCAGCACCTGACCTGGAAGCGTAAACTAACACTGTTCGCAGAATCGTCCAGTCAACCCACTGCTCACTGCTCAAAGTGCTCAGTCACAGGCCGCGCGGTGACGAATGTCGACACGCTGATTAACCCTACTCACGAGAGTGGACAAAACACAGACAGCCAGAATAGGCCTAGAGACAGAGACCGAATCGGGCAGAATCGGGCATGTGCATGTTACGTCGAATGAAATCAGACATAGGCCCATCACAGACGTTCATTGCACTGTCTCTATAGCATGCATGCATGCATAGATAGAATGAGGAAACAGCAAAAGTCAGAACACTCTGGAAATCTTGACCGCTCAACTTTCTAAACCTCATCTCGCGGTTGATCTTTGGCATCAACTAGGCCTACACAGCGTCAACCAAAGTTTTCTCCGGATTCAGAAATCAGTCACAGTCATCGTAGGCCCATAAAAGCTGTATAGTGAAAAGGCAATATGGCCTCGGGAATTTCAAATATGTGGTAATTTTGGACCCCCTGCCAGGTCACGTCACACGGAGCATGAGCAGTAAACTTTTGGCCCTTAGCATTGGCCAATGCAACTTTGAGGCTTTATATTTCCGTAATGGTGCAGGTGAAATTTTTATACAGGAGCGTTTTTGGCCGAAAATTTCTAAGTCCGTATGGGAAAAGGGAGGAAGGAGAGGAGGGACAAGTGAGGAGGGAAAGGCAGGGTATGGGAAGGGATGGGAAAGAGCGAGACCCCCAAGGATTTACTGAAATGACGCCACTGCTCCCGGTAGATCCTACCGTTCCAGGACGTAGGCCTATCAGTGGACGACTGCATACGTGACTTCGCATTGACGATTGCTATAACAAACAAATTTAATACTCGGTAAACCGACTAACAGCCTATGAGCATGAATCAGCATGCATGCTATAGAGACAGTGCAATGAACGTCTGTGATGGGCCTATGTCTGACAGGCCTGGCTAACTGTATAGGAATATTCTATAACAGATTTCGTGATGCAGCATATTACTTTTGATTGCCCCCGTGGTTCAAATGGTGCAACGAAGCAAAAGATTTTTATGTCTTGTTTATTTTAGTTTGTCTGTCTGACGTATGGCGGTATCTTAAACCTGTTGGCCGCAAAGCTTAAAGCCATGCAATGAGCGCGCTAGTGCAAACACGTTGCCGTCCACGTTGACGATCGAGGTTCTCACGAAAACTCGTTGAAGCGAAATTAAGAATTTTTCTTGCTGTTAGGCAAACCGTTTGCTGATTATTTCGCTGCATTATGGCATTAGGCTATGGTTGATCGATTTTTGCATTTGCTTCTGCACGTGAAAGAATGCTATACACATTTCTCTCACGCTCAACAGTTAACTGGCGCAGGTTACCTACTTCTTTAAAATGGGCTTAGTAGCTATAGCTACTTTTTATTTCCTATTCCACAAACAGTAGAAACTACTTGCTGACTATCTACTGGCTATGGCTATTAACTGCAGTAATTAAAAGTGCTCGTCAATGTTGTGTTTAATAGCAGATGAGATTTTTGATAGGTCTACCCCGGTATGTATAGGTCGTGCGCCTATAGTCGTTTTGCAGCGAAGCATGCAAACCTTGCATGCATCGCTGAAGCGTAGAGGCCTATAATAGGCCTACGTGTCTCGCTCGCATTGAGGCCTGCAGATTATTTATTGTATGCTGTCCTGGTTCAAGTACTGCATAGCATGCATCAGTTATTTACATTTTGCACTTATGCATAAATGTACAGTAAACCAGCCGCGTTTCGTGTGGAGTTATATTCCATGTCTCAACAATACGCCTGCGACTTTATTTTTCGATCTATCTGTCGTTTGTCGTCTGTCCGTCTGCGGTCTGTCACGGATGTATTGTGACTAAGCGTTGGGTCGTAAGGGAACACTTTTTACACAGATAATTAGCTCTTTGTCGAGGCTTTACGCACACGTAATTTGGGGGATGCAGTTCAAGGGGAACATTTTGAAATTGGGGGTTGAATGGAAAGGGTAGGAAAAATGTGCGTTTTTAACCGAAAACTGGCCATATGTCGGAAACGGTGAGAGATAGGGCCAAGATTAGTATTAATCACTAATAGGAAGTGGCATATGCCTTTTCAGAAAAGGTCAAAATCATCGACCTTGAATGACCTTGAAGGTCACTGACAACCAGTGCGGTCGGCTATCCTAGCGATAGCTGGGCTTTTTATAAAGCGATGCGTTCATTCATTCATTCGTTCATTTTTTCTTTAAAAAAAGCTGACAAACGCAGCTTCTGAAAAATATAGTCAGTAACGAAGTAAAGCAAATCTGACATAGGCGGCCTAGTTTGCAAAGATATACCCATCAATACCTCTGTAAAGCATGCGAATGACAAAGTCACGTTCGTTGAGGTAAGTAGTTTTGTTAAGCAAACGTTTGTCATGAGAGCGTGGTCTGAGGTCATAAGATGACGGTTGGCGATCCGGAATCAGGGGCTGAAAGACGTGAGCAGAATTCTGTAAAATTTTACGAAACAGTTTATCGTCAGCAGAGTGAAATAGATCCTCAACAGAGGCGGCGTCGCTGTTCTCGTCCAGGTACCCGAGACGTCGGCAGCGCCTCAGCACAGCATTCAGCCGCGCCCGGTCAGCGTATGTCTTTACCAATGATGTCTTTACCGAAACCAAAATCCAAGTGAAAAATGAAGTTGCGACATATGTTTGCAGTCGTTATATTCTAAATTTTTGAACGCGTTATACTAACGTTTGACTGTTTTTGTGCGCGCGTGCAGACAGTTCGGACATCGTTGACCACAAGCTGAAGCTGATCCTTGGTCTGATATGGACGCTGATCCTTCACTACTCCATCTCCATGCCGGTCTGGGATGAGGACGATGACAGCAGTCGCAACAAGGAAGAGCAGACTCCGAAGCAGCGTCTGCTCGGCTGGATTCAGAACAAACAGCCGGACAAGCCGGTCGCCAACTTCACCACTGACTGGAACGACGGACGCGCCATTGGAGCACTCGTCGACGGCATTGCACCGGGTAACTACACCGTGGTTCAGAAAAACGTGTCACTTTTATTTTTTAATAGCTCCGTGCAGCATAGGCCGATTTTCATAATTCATGGCGTGCGAAATCAGGAAGAAACTCGACGCAAACGACTGTAGTTTTGGCCACCTCACTTTAATGCTGTCGCCACACTACTTTGTGAAATGCATGTTGTTTAGCCTGTTGTTTGCCAGTGGTGTCAGCGTTTGCCACTTGCATTCGCTTTGGAGGAGGACATTTTGAGCACATGCTGTAATAAAGAGAATGCGATGTGACACGTGTGACTTTTTGAGATACTATAGTTGCCAATCGTGTTTGTCGCTTTTCAATTAATCATGTCTGAGCCGAGGCGTGCGCTATCCAGTATGAATTCATTGTTGTAAATGGCTAAACTACGACTACTGCATTTCACAAGGTAGTGTAGCGACAGTATTAAAGTGAGGTGGCCAAAACTAAAGTCACTTGTGTCAAGTTTTTTTCCTAATGTCGCATGCCAAAAATTATTATAATCGGCCAATGTTTCGCAAAGCTATCCAAAAAATAAAAGTGGCACGTCCGTTATGTCGTATAAACGCGGGCAGCTCCATAATCCAAAGGTTCGATAGTCCAAAGTTTTAGGGTTTTTACGCGCCACAGCAGCTACTGCTGTAGCGCTTCTTCGCCATCGCAATTCTGTCCGTCCGTACGTCTGTCTGTCGCACGGGTGGATCAGTCAAAAGCGGTGCAAGCTACGACCACCAAATCTTCACCGTTGGCTGCGTGGAAGACTCTAGTTTCAGGAACCGTAAAGCTTTTCCATAAATTCGAAGGGGGTCACCCCGAACAAGGGCGATAAATGAGAGGAGGTAGGGAACATCTGCGACATCCAGCCGATATGACGTTGCCAGAGCGAGATAGTGGCGCCATCTGGTGAATGATTATGTTTTACTGGACATTCTGTGAATCTAGCCAAAAGCCATACGGATGAGATCTATGGATGAAGTCTACGCATCACCAGCGTACGACGGTGCACCGCTGTTGCGCGTTCCCCTTTAAGTTAGCAAAGCTTTACTTGTTCTGTGCACTTCTACAGACGTTGACTCAATCTCCACATTTCCACGCAACTAAGAGTAGCGTTAGGGTTAGGGTTAGGGTGAGGGTTAAAGTTAGAGAAAATGCACGTTGCAGTATACACTTTTGGACTATTGAGCCTTCAGATTATTGTACACAATATTATGTTAACAGTGGCGTCGTGGGTTGAAAAAGTGGGCGGGACCGGAAGTAGCAATTTTCCTACAGACAGCTGCAAACCTTCCATGGGGGACATTATAGGCCTACCTGTGCTGGAATTTTAAATTTTGTTTTTTATGTACTTTTCTGTCCAAATTTTTAACTTGGTTTTTGAATTTGTTTAAAATAGAGTTCTTAGCTCCCTAATGCGCCATTTTCGGACCAAAATATTTCGACGAAAAGATTTTTCGACTGTCCAAAATTTAAGAGAAATTGCCCCCCCCCTTCTTTGCAAGTTGCAACTATGCCACTGGATATAGCAATCGCACCTGGGTCTTAAATCTAAAGATCCCACATGAATGATAAAAGAATTCGAATTAATTTCTACTTCAGTGATAGCCAATAATGTACGGAACTGCCAATCTGATATGACCGCTGGTCGACGGTGAACTGTAGGCCTATAGCATAATTGGACCGTCATAATTCTTCACCGTAAAAAGACCGCAGTACACCTGTAGTAGCATATATACCTGTCTAATACCCCGTTTACACGATCGAGCAAACATCGAGCAAACGTCGAACAAATGTATTCGAAATACACGTGCTAATTGCTCGACGTCTGCTCGACGTCTGCTCGATGTTTGCTAGCATTCATCCAGCTAGCTCGACGAGCTATGGTGATTATCATGCTAATTAGGAGGGCGGGCGGGTTGTAATTGGAAGGCCTATATAACACGTGATCAGCTGTGGGCTAAGCCTAGGTTTACATTTGAGCCAGGGGGCGGGGTTCCATCAGGCCTGCTTGATGTTTGCTCGATGTTTGCTCGATCGTGTAAACGGGGTATAACTTGCCTGCGATTATATAATTATTCATAGACCTACGTGATACGAGTCCAGATAATATTACTGAACTTGGTTGGACTAACTGCGTCGATTTTTCGCTGCTTTGGCGTCTAGATAATTATATCTACTACTGTATTTGGACCGTCCGTATAAACGGATACACTGATACAATTACGATATCGTACCGTCATGTATCCTATACGCCAAGAAACTGATAGCTTTCGTGCAGATAGGCCTGCGTTTTAGCATCATGAACAAAGTCGTTGTAGATCGGACACGGCTAAGCATACATGAAAATAAGTATTATCAAAACTTTAAAAAAAAATTTTTATGTAACCGCCACCTCGCCCATTTACTGACGTGCACAGTGAGGCTTGGGACGATTTTATTTGAACTTGCATAATTTCATTAGTGCATCGTTTGCGTTAAAATTGAATCAGTCTGCTACTAATAGGCCTAATAATGGTGAACTGGGTGTTGCTGTACACATAGGACTGTGTCCTGATTGGGACAGTTGGGTGCCTGAGAACGCGCTGCCAAATTGTACCGAGGCGATGGACGCCGCTGAGGAATGGCTCGATGTACCACAGGTATGGATCTCTCTCAAACGATACATTTTTTAAATTTCTGTCTCTGTGAATTAGCTGGAGGGTTACTTTTTGACCGAAGCATGTCTCAGTTTACCCAGAGTAATTTGTACTATGATTACTTTGCTATAATTAACGCCATCTAGCGGTCTTCGATATGTTTTTATAATCAGTCTATTTCACTGGCGGATCTAGGGGGCAATCTCGCCATGCTCCCGTTTTTCTAGTTATATGGAGTGGCCATGTTCCTTTTTGAAGCAGCATGCTAACATGCAGTGTTTGAATAATTGTGAAAAATCAGCTGGGGGGTGGGGGTTAAACTGTTCGACGGTCGGAGTCCGACCAAAATTGTGATGTAAATTGTATGTATACAGCTGACCCTCCCGTACATAATTTGAGAGTGCATTGGGGCTGAGAAAACAGTTGGGGGTTCTATCTCCCTAACCTCCCCCGGCAATTCAAACACTGCGAACATGATAAATATGCGGAGCAAACGAAATATTTAAGCGAAAATACTGCAAATGATTGCCAAAACGCTTTTACTCCCTGGCCCTGCAGGGGCTCTGCGTCTACACCCCCCGCTGGGGTTTAAAACCCTAGACTCTCGTGATAGGTTTACGTTACAGCGTTTGCCATGCCCCACTCCGTTTTGCGGCTTCGTAGAAAGTCAACATAGAATTCACGACGTTATATTCCGGTATATTTTCATTGTGTCAGTCTGTGTGTCGCATGCACGCAGTTGATCAAGCCGGCGGAGATGTGCAACCCGAACGTCGACGAGTTGAGTGTGATGACGTATCTGTCTCAGTTCCCCAACTGTCGTCTGAAGCCCGGAGCGCCCCTGCGTCCTAAGACCAACCCCGCCCGCGTCAGGGCATACGGACCAGGTATAGGCCAATTTTGCTATTCATGCGACGTCGGTGACAAATGTACATCCTATGCCACCAGCAGAACATTATGCCTTGCTCGATTTATCGTATCTTTGCCAAATCGTGATCACTTTGCAAAATTTTTCCACTGAGACTCGGGAGAAAATTTGCCACGAAAACTCATTAAACTTCTGATTAGACTACGTCTGAAAGGTGTCGCTGCACTACCTTGTGAAATATTATTTTTTTTTCAATTGTACCAGCCGAGCTTAGATAGCCAGCTGCGTCTAACGGATGTGGCCGTAGAAGAAAATTGGCAAAAACTAATCTGAAAAGCAGAAGCAATCACATCTTGGAAACCCCTGCCGAGAGCAGAGACTAAGACAACGAAATCTCATTTGCAATCATTTAATGGTAAGAAAAAATCTTGGATGCTTTAAAATTCACAAAAAGAGTTCGTATCGTCACCAAATCTTGTCACTTTCTTCTTGAGCTGTGCCCAAGTTTTCTCGAACATTTCATGAAAGTACGTTCCTAATTTGTCTTGAGTATGAGTAGACCGATTTGAAAACATGACATAATCATTTTCGGCGGAGTTAATAAGAACCGTCAATTGGAAAAGTATTGTCACTTGTACAATACGTCCGACTGTAAAGTGACTGCGGTGCCGTAGACTTTTTTTTACTTTAAATTGTATTCTATTGCATTACCTTGTTTTTTATAAACGGTTTGTTCGTCGGTGAATATTAAGGTCTGAACGCGAAGGGCAACACAGTCGGCGCAGAAGCACGTTTCACGGTGGAAACGTTTAGTGCAGGAAGAGGCGAACTAGACGTCAGCGTTATCAACCCTGACGGACAACACGAGAAGGTCAGATACTATACCTGCGTAGTGTGTAGACGTTGTCTTAAAACTTCTAAAGATCTTGGTGTGTAACTTTTTCTTTCATTATTTCTTATGTTCGTTAAGGCGCGTACAGGGCGACGTAACTGTGCTGAACTGACATGGTTTAGTTTTTGACGAACTGACCAGTGGGCAAGCAGGACGAGCTCATATGTCACTGGCTGACGCGTACGTGAATATAGTCACGCATGTCACCGACGCCGTTAGACGGCGCCTATGGTAATGCATTACTGCTTGCCCATTGGTCAGTTCGTCAAAAACTAAACCATGTCAGTTCAGCACAGTTACGTCGCTTTGTGCGCGCTTTTACAGTAGTTTTATGGTCATTTATATTGTGCTGACGGTTTTTTCACTAGCACTTATTGTCAAGTAAGTAAGTAAATACGATTATGCCGTGCTGTCGTAGCAAACACCGCATGATGTCTATCAATTACTTAATTCCTAGTCTGTTTACGTCTGTGGTATTAATTTCGATTCTAATTTTGACTTTCATTGTGTTTTTATCTGCCACGTATTTTGCATCAGCCCATTCGTTAGTGTGATCGGATAAAAGCTAAAAATAATCGCAACCAGCTTCATTCCCTGCAGTCGTTTTGCTGCCAGTTTTTGCACACAAACTGTATTGATTGATCGTTTACAACCATGCTCACGGGTTAACGTTACACCGGCGATAAATGAGTGACGTAGGCTGCAGAGTAACTGACTTACACCTCGGGCGATGTACGTCGTACTTCGCCTGAAATTTTGGAATGTTTTCTTAGGAAGGACTAGGTCATCAATGTGGGGACTCCAGTTTTTCGCTTCACAACTGTAAAGTAAACTAGCTTCTAAAAATATTGAGTGCGTCAAAACTATCGACTTAAGTATGGGATCGAACTGTTTCTAAACGTATAGGCGGAAGTGGTAAATAACAAGGACCAGCACATGACCTACTCTTGCTCATACACGCCGACGGTCGAGGGTCAGTACACGGTCAACATCAAGTTTGCCGGCCAGCACATTCCCAAGAGTCCGTTCATCATTGGAGTCGAGGGAAAGGCCGGGGATCCGAGCAAAGTGACCGCGTCTGGACCTGGACTCGAGCAGAGTGGAGTCGTTGAAAACAAGAAGACGCATTTTGAGGTCTACACCAAAGGTCGGACAACTTCTTCAAAATGAATATCTTTACCATGGTATAATTTGAGGATTTTTCGTTTTCTTCCTTTAAACTTTTTCCGTACCTTTGTTTCTGTTTTTTATTTGCTTTTTTGTTTATTTATTTATTTTCTGTCATGGAGTGACGAATAACATTGAATATGTAACGAATATCTTTATCAAAGTATAATGTAAGAACTTCTGGACTTTAGGCTACAGTCTGCGTAGAAGAGGGTCTGGGGACGGTTGTTTATCAGTGTGATCTGAGAGCAAAGCTATGGTAGGCCTATAGGCCCTAGGGTGTCAGAAATATCGTTCACTTAAAGCTAACCACGTTTTTAGCTGAACAGTATGTTATTACAATAAAATGCATTGATACGTTCGTATGATTATTCAGACATAATGCACGGTGTTTGTAAGTGCCAATGTCTGGTCTTGGCGCTTTGCCCCGCAAATAAAAAAGCGATATCAAGAGACATTTTGCCGCTATAGCCGATAGCCGGTAGTAATTATTAGTGTGTTTTATTGCTTTTATTTGGTGTGTTTGTGTGTGTCTGGGTGACTGCATGTGTGCTTGTGTTTTTTTTTCTTAGTTTACTGCTTTTTTTGTGTTGCTTGTCTGCCGTATTGGCGAATAAACGTACTCATTATTATCTACACGGTGTTTCATAAAAAAGGACCCCTTTTGTTTTTTTCATAATTCACTCAAATGATGAGTAATTTGCATAAAATTTTTACGAGTTGTAGCTGAATAAATACCAATTCGAAATGTTTTAACAAAACACGGCAGTTGATTAAATATTCTTAGCTAGTCGTGATGTAACGCTGACAAACAGGCTAATGCTTCAATGGTGAAAAATCAGGTTCCTTGGTGTCAAATGTTTGAAGTTTTACAGTTGCAGCCACAGAGACGTGCAAAGCGATCGCATTTACGTGTCTGTGGGGATAGTTGGTCTTTCACATGTTCGAGCAAGACAATGCACTATCACACTGAGCTTGCAAGATGTTGAGTTTTTAGACCACAAGACGCCCGATTTCATGTTTCCATGTTGCTCGGTGCTGACACGATAAGCATTTTTCATTAGCGAACCAGATTAAGTTCACGATCGAAGCATCATAGCAACTGACAGCACCAGTTGAGACTAGCAAGTTTGTACCTGTGACACATTATGACGTCAGCGTTACATCACGACTAGCAAAGAATATTTAATCAACTGTCATATTTTGTTCTAGTATTTTGAATTAGTATTTTTTCAGCTACAACTGTTAAAAAAATTATGTAAATTGCTCATAATTTGAGTTAATCATGAAAAAACAAAAAGGTGTTTTTTATGAAACACCGTGTATATTTTGTAAGCAATGGTGAGCTGTTTTCTATACGTAGTAAAAGATTAGACGTTGTTCATGACTGCCAGTTAATGCTAAGTTTTCACTTGCCATGCGAGCAACTTCCTAACAGTTATGACACTTGCTTACGCTTTGTGTAAACTGATTAGAGGTCGACCGAAACCGGATTTTTCAGTTTCGGCCGCAACCGAAACTCATTACAGTGCGTCCCACCGAAGCCGAAATCAGACCAAAAGTGCCTTTACTGTCAGATTCGGTGCCGAAACCAATACCAAAACCGAAATTCGGTCGATCTCTAAAACCGATATTTGTCATGCTGAAAACCTTTATGTTTGACGTATGTATTCAATTTTCAGTTAAGATCAATTAAGTTTTATTGTCTATACATGTACTTGCTATGCGGTGGCTTGGTGCATGGCGTAAGCGTAGGATGTCAGACTTACTATCAGGAGGTCTTAAGTTCGATTCCCAGTTGGGTCGCTATCAAGCAGTTACTGTTTCGGTGGTTGACTGTCTGCAGTCAGGCAAACCATTTCGGTATATAATTAATACCACGGTGAACTCAGCCTTTCATCCCTCCGGGGTAGGTAAATCGAGTATCGGCCTATCTGGCTGGGGTTAAGGCAGAACACGTTCACCTGTGTCGGGTGACAGGTAACACTGTGTGTTCCCGTATGGCAGGTGACGCTCCGTAGCTCTGCGATGAGTTTTAGGCACAGAACTATATACAGCTTTTTAACGATGTTTGTGATGAATAAAGATGTGTGCTGAATGCTATAAAACAGACGCGGGTATGGGTGCGGTGGACGTTGCTATACTGGACCCTCGCGGTGACAAGGACACGGCACGTCCGACGATCACTCTGAAAGCTGACGGAGTCTGGATGGTGGAGTATGCCGCCACGGCGCCGGGACTTCATTCCGTCAATGTCTTCTTCGCCGGAAAATCCATCCCCAACAGTCCCTTCGGTGTTGTCGTTTCTCCAGGTCGGCTGTCTGCCAGTCGTCTTATAATTTCGTGTTTTATTACTTCCGCCAAGGAGGTAATGTTTCTGCCGGTTTTTTTTTGTTTGTTTGTTTGTCTGTGAGTCCGCAAGATAACTCGAAAAGTTATGGACGGATCTTTCTGAAATTCTGAGGATATGTCGGGAATAGCACAAACTACCAGTGGTTCAGTTTTGGGGGTGATCCGGCAGGAATCCTGGATTCTGGATCACTTTGAAATTTTCGTTACCATTGCGTTAAAGGGGGCATTAGGGAACCGCTAGCAAAGTAAATATGGGGACGCTACCTGGCGAATAACATTGCCTTGGCGGAGCTACCTGCGGGCTATGACTGCTTTCTAGTTGCTTTTACATCTTGACGCGTGATTTCGCGATCCTGTCGCTAACTGGGGCGAGTGTGATAGTAAGATGTGAAAATTTAGTTACTGAAGAAGTTGGTTATGGTTTTGCGTTTGTCCATTGGTGGGCCTGTCAAAGTTTGGGGGGAGTTAGAAAAATAAGTGATTAGATTTTGGCGTAGATCTGAATTTGTTTGCATTCTTACAACATACTGCGACTTGGCTGTGCTTGCCAAATTTTTGTAATTACAAAACATATATGAAACGTATATGAGTTCTACAAAGTCACGCTTATGGCATTTTGTCTAATTCTCATTTTACGCCAGACAGAAATTTACTGTTTTGTTGTTTCCTTTTTTTCTGCCACAAAGTAGATAGTTGAGGAATGTGATAGTGTAAGATCGAACTAAAGTGTAAATTTACGTAGTGTTTGTCCATTGGTGGGCCTGTCGAAGTTGGGTGGGGGTTAGAGAAATAAGTGATTAGATTTTGGCGTAGATTTGAATTTGTTTGCCAGAACTTTGTCAGAATTTGTCATAACTAGCGATCTCTATTGCTCTGAACACGTTTCTTCATTATTGCTGAACGGATCCTTACGTCTTCTAGCTGATGCGAGGAAGTATCAGCAATGCCGCGTTGATCACTTATATCCCGTTTACACGATGAAGCAAACATGAAGCAAATGTGCACGACGTGTGCTCTAAGTTTGCTTCACGTTTGCTTAATAATAATATGTTTATTCGCCACTCAGGCAGAAGACAAATACAAATACAAATACAGAATCAAAAAAAGTACAATACCACCAAAAAAAACGACAGTACCGGACAGACAAGACGAGAGAGAACAAATACTAATATAGGCCTACATATTTATGCGCCCTGATTCTTTCTGAGACTTTGGCGCTTTATAAATCATTTACTTACTTACTTACTTACTTAAAGTTCCGAAGTACACATTATTCAAACAAATGACCAAAGTAAACGTGAACGAGTTGCTTGATGTTTGCTTCATCGTGTAAACACTCCATTACGTAAATCGTGTGGCAACGAATTCTGGATCGATGCAGTAAGATGATTGGTGTGTGGTTATTGTAGCGATCGACGCTAAGAAGTGTTACGTGACGGGTCGCGGGGTGCAGCAGAACGGTATTCGTGTCGGCGACTCGGCTGACTTTGACGTTCACACTGACGGAGCCGGCGAAGGAGAACTGAGTGTCATGATAGAGGGACCTGGAGGCGCTGAAGAACCCGTGCGCGTTGATAAGGTACGTCAACCATGCAGTGATCTTATTTATTGCTGAAAAGTATGTTTGGCTTGATAGTATAAATGTTAAAAACATTGATTTGCAGATAGAAAAATTAAAAACATGTTTTTTTACTTTTATAAAAAAAACATTATAAAAACATGCATAAAAACATTAAACTGCAGATGTTTCCAATCAATACTTTTTTCGCCATTATACACACAAATAATATCTAACGCAGATAATTAAAAACAAAAACCTACCATTTGTAAAGACTACAAACCAGAATGTACTGAATGTACAGATCAGAAACATCTCAACGCAATTTGCCCATGAGCAATAAATCATATTTGTAATTTTGTA
>Ga0056128_1006256_pt1 | contig 15034 bp, 10 predicted proteins | sample WorMetLIZISLAND2_FD_71113 | JGI IMG/M metagenome (GOLD analysis project Ga0056128, IMG submission 71113) | Marine gutless worms symbiont microbial communities from Max Planck institute for Marine Microbiology, Germany - Olavius geniculatus... ...
CCTGCCAGCTAGGTCGACTCAGCCTTCTACCCTTCGTGGGACGGTAAAATGAGTAGTAACTCATTTACATGGGTTACGGAAGGTGGGGACCTTGGTACAGCTGACTGGGGTTGCCTAGCCGGCCGCTGCGCCAGCCTGTCTCTGCAGGCTGCATGCAGTGGCCGTGCGGCAGGCGGCTCTGGTTAGTGACGAAAGCGCATTAGAGGCGTGCGCATGCTCGCGATGATGCGCTATACAAATTGACAACCTTTACCTTTACCTTTCTTTACCTGGCTTTGACATTTTTGATTAAAGTCACACAACATTTTCTGGTTCTAGCTGACAAGGGGAATCATACCTGCTTGGCAGCAGGCCTGTACCAGATGCAAAAAAGTAAGCAAGTAAGTAAACGGTAAGCAGTTTGTTACACCTGTCAGCCATATGTGCTTACAATAAAACACAGCAGCACACGGACATTATAAAACCATGAAAACAAACTTGTACAAAATGTGAACGCAACAGAGCATTGAAATAATATGGTGTAGCATGAGCTAGATATAATATTATACAGAGCTCGAACAATAAAATTTATCCTGTCAAGTTGTACCTAACAAATGGCAGTGTAAATTTACATTTTACAAATGACAAACACCACAGTAGAAGAAGCATACCTTCGCCAACACAGCCTCTCAATACATGAAGCACAGATGCTGGTCAGACAGCGGTTAGAGTCGAGCCGATCAGCAAACAGATCTTGAGGTGGGTCAGGACATTCATCCGCGAATGCTTCCAAACGATTCTTTGTCTCACCGACCGTGTACTCTCTCTGCACACAAGCAACCAGTTCCATTCCAGTCTCTTATGCACTGCATAAATGGTTCCTATAACTCTGCATAATTCATTTTCCTTGACTTTTCCAGATAAAATAGATATTTTCCCTGACTCGTTTCTTTATGCACGACTCCAATAGACCAACAGTAGGTGCATAAGTCTACAACAAAAGTTTGTGAAGAATTATCCAACAGAATACAAAGACTCCGTTTTGGAGGAAATCTACTATGCCTAGACCTGCCATCTGCTCAAACCATTTCTTTAGTCTAGCAAAAAAGCTATGGACCCTACATTCATAAAATTTTCAGGGATTGTAAGGGAGGTCAAAGGATAGCAGTGTGATATTTTGGCGGAATCTGAAAAAGTGCATAACTATTTTAAAAAATCAGCTTGATACTAATTTTTTCCTTAGTAATCCCTAATGCTCCTGGACTAAGTAGACCTGAGAACGGGCACAGTCAATCCTTGTTTTAAGAGGTCTACGGTGGGCACTTTTACCTCTGTTGGGTTGCAAGTAACACTGTGTCATCGCATATGGCAGGTGGCGCTCCATACGTCTTAGATGGGTCTCCTATAAAAGCTATACCATTTAGTCAGTAACCTTGAGTGTCTCGTATGTGTCCATGATGACAGAGATGAAAACGCTGAGAATGACGTAGATGAAGAGACTGACGAAGAAGTAGAGATAGATGCGGCTGTACCACCACATCACACTGTTGACGTCACTCATTGTAGCGAAGGTCGTGAAAATGTCATCACCATTGATCAGACTGAACAGGCACTCGGAAGCCGTTGACATGTACCGAAACTGCACACGCCGCACCGCATCGTAGTGTCACGTAAACGTACAATATACATATTTCTGCACTGCCGCTGCGAGAGTTCAGTTTGGAAGTTCGTCCCACAAATGCATAACAGTGCCATGCAGATGCTGACCTTTGGATGGAGCAGACGAGTTTGAGCCACAGATCTGCCTAAATGGGCAGCTATAGTACAACATTCATCACTGCATTTATTACTACTCAGCCCAAAATAAAAATAGGAAAATGAGTCATTTATCCACCAGTATAGCTGAGACAGGTATCTGCATAGCAAGTTTGCATAGGAAGCTATGCTGATGCCCTGTAAGAATGTTTCTTAAACAGAGAAGCCATCCTTTAGATGTGGATCAAATGCTGCTTAGAAATGAGTGAAGTATTTTTAATCAAGCAACCAACAAACCAAACCACTTACAAAAATGACCAGTGCTTAACATTTACTGTCATTTATAAAATAAAATCTTAAATTATAATATGAGATAAGACTTAAAATAACGTCCAAACGTAAAAAATACTTGTAAATTAGTGATAGAACACTCACTGAAACAGCAATCATTTAAAGTTCCATTTATAGGACACAGTGTTGAACTGACAGTGGCGACTGTTCAACATAGCCAGTGCAGCATATGAAAACAATCACTGTACGTACTTTAGGGCAGGTTTCTGGATCTTAACTGGCCGGTCAAGTTAACTGGCAGATTTGCATAACTCGCGTTTCCCATTGCACTAGCCAACGGTCAAAATGGCCAAAAATTTAACTGGCCGAAATCAGCCAGTTAGCTAACCGTCGATCGTAGTTATCGTATTTAATGCAACTTTTGTACCAATTTGCAAGGAGCTAATTGACGAATGTGATACTTTACGATTATACCGTATAGCAATGTCTTCAAAAAACTTAAGGAGACGTTTGCTGCTACAAATTTTACTACAAAACCCATGCATGAATGGACAAAATGGCCGTCCGCAATTGGTTGGCTGGCTCATGGGCTGGCTGAGGTGCACTTGTGCTCATTAATATTCATGACGCCTGCCTGCTCTAGGCGGAAGTGATTAGCGCTGTGCGCATCGTTGCTAAGCAACTGTAGTTTACCATTCAGTTAGCTAACAACCAGTCAAGGTTTTGTTCAGAAACGTGTACAAACTTAACTAGAAAGTTACAGTTAACTAACTTTTAACAGTTAACTAACAGTTTACTAACTGATCAGTTAACTAAAAGATCCAGAAACCGGCCCTCAGTTGCATTTGTGGCTGTCCATATCAGCGACTGTTAACCAACAAAAACAAATTTCATTTTAGAATAGTTACAAGAAATTTGAGCCAATGCTCACGAGAAGCGCAAAAGCCTATAGCAGTTCCTGTTCGCAAACTGTCAGCCTATATCAAGCCACTTCATTGCCGTTTATTCTTGGAGTGTGCGCTGCAGCCAAAAATTGCTAAAATCAATAAAAACCACTTATTTCGGAAGTTTAGGGTCTCTTAAAGCCATCGATGTTGATGTGACTGTAAAGCTCGTCACTAGTGCTTGTTGTGACAGGTAGCACACCCATGTATATCTGCAACCACTTTCACTGGCCAACAATGGTAAAATAACGACTTCTGCAGGGGTACCACTCTTTGACACCTTAGTGCGCAGGTGTTCTTAACCTAGAAAATAGAGACTTGGACCATCAAAATCTACGTTCAATGCTGAAAATTTCGTTTGCAGCTTTTCCATGTCTATATCAATTTGTTTCGGTGCAATTCGCTCTTGAAATGTGTCTTGCAGCCCGAAATTGCAAAAAAAATCCATAAAAACCCCTATTTTAACATTCAAGGTCATCAAAGGTCATTAAATTCATTGGCAATCGAGAGCCAGTGTATGACTTCCTATTAGTGATTAATAGTAACCTAGATCCTATCTTGCACCGTTATTGAGATGCAGTGACTTATTGGCTAAAAATCGCAAATGTTTCCTACCAACCTCTCATTTAGAGCCCTTGTTCGGGGTAGCCCCTTTAAATGTATGGAAAAGCTTCACAGTTCCTAAAACTAGTCTTTCAGGGAGCTGATGGTGAAGATTTGGTGATCCTAGCTTGCACCATTTTTGACTGATCCACCCATGTGACAGACAAACAGACATACAGATGGATGGACGGACAGAATTGCGCTGGCTAAGATGCGCTGAAAGCAATGGCCGCTTTCGTGCGTAAAAAGTAAAGAAATGAACAAAACCATCTGGTAGAACAGACCTTGATGTGGTAAGGTCCAAGAACGACCCAGCCGCAGATAGCAAAGCCGAAGTAAAAGACGAACGCACAGAGAAGGAATCGCAGGACGTCCGGGGCTGAGCGTTTGATTGTACGAATCAGAATCTGTAGAAGGCGAATCAACACAAAAACACTTCTGTCAAAATCACCGTCATCATGAATTTTAAAAAGCAGGCTAAAACAGCAGGTTGCAGTCTTCCATTCAGATAAAAAGAAATTATGGGTGCTCAAAATTTTAATTTTTCCCAAAATTTTCCTATATATGGTCATGAGCTAGGCAATGTTTTTGCATTTTTTGACCACAAATTTCAGACATAACAAAAGATTTTCACACCACTTTCCAACAACCCAAAATATAGGGGGGGGCATTGTCCCTGCTTCCACGATGCCAATAGTGAAAATTAATGATTAATCCCATCATTAACTGTTTAAAAATGTAATGGTAAATTTTGATGACTAAAATTTCTGTTTAATTTTGCAAAGTTTTGCGACAAAACTACCAATCTTCTGCAATTGAATGACTACTTCAACAACAGCAAAACAGCACTGCAACATGCAAAATATTCCCACCACTACTGAGGTGTAGCCTAGTGAATGATTAGCAAACACTTAATATAGAAAGTGACATACTGTTAATAATCCACAAAGTCCTCAATTAACTTAACCAAGAAACCAAAGAAAACTGCTGAGGTGAAACAACGAATTTCGCCGAAAAAAATTTCCACAAAAAACTGACGCCTAATACAAGCATTTACTCATTGGCCGCAACGTACGTTGTATTTGCTGAAGAAGCCCAGATATCTGAGAACGCCACACCAGACAAGCAGATTGGCCGTTCCCAACAAGACTCCACACACCTCATATGAACTGCTCAGCTACAAATATTAGTATTATTTCCGCATATTTATCTATAAATGTTCACACAAAATATCTAAGAACACCACACCAGACAAGCAGATTGGCTGTAGCCAGCAAGACATCACAGACCTTGCACAAATTGCTCAGCTACAAACATATCAGCACTATTTGTGACTATTTATCTATGTTAACATATTTATCTATGTTATCTATGTTAATATGAGAATATCGCACCAAACAAGAGAATAGGCCATTCCCACAAACTTCATATGAATTCCTCAGCTAAAAATATATCAGCATTACTTCTGTTTATCGCTTTATTCATGTTCTCGTGAGTGAGAGAGTGAGTAGGGTTTAACGTCCCACCCGACACAGTATAGGTCATTTCAGAGACGGCCTTTTCAGGCAGAATGCACACAAACACATAATAACGGAACGGTAAGTTTAAACTGTACAATAAACAGAAAATTTAACCTTTACAGAAAGACAAAACACAAAAATACTCAAATAAGGTTAACCTAAAATTGTAAGAACTCCATTATACGCGTGCATATGTAATTAACATAATGGTAGTTCCAATAATCTTCCCTGTGAGATATATAAGAATGCCACACCAGAAAAGCAGATTGTCTGCTCCCAACTTGACTCTACAATCCACATACCTCGTATGAACTGCTAAGCTACAAATATCAGCACTACTTTTCGTGATTAATTTATTTATGTTTACATGAGATATCTAAGGTACAGTGTACAAATAGCAGGACAACAAAATAAACAACTGATTACAAAAAAGTGTGCTTTGGACCGTATTCAAACAACTCAGACAAGATAAATGCATAAAAAATTATGTACTGTACCCTGTTTTCAACCAACATCACTAAGTTTCACATGTGATTAAAGGATCAAAAAAAATTATGCATTGTGAAGTTACAGACCTTGTTTTCAATGAGTATTTTGACGAAGCAGCCAGCAATGGTGAGAAAGTCATTGAAGATAATAAGCAGATACCAGAAGTTGACAAACTCCAGCTTCTCGCAGAATGTTAGCGGCTGACGCCCGGCTGCAGCAAAGTATGCCACTGTCCGCTGAAATCAACAAATAATAACAAATAATAATAATCATTATCACTTTTAAAAAAAAACAGATGATAATAAGAGCAATAGCTGTAACAATTGCCAGTACTCAATTTGCATACCCACAAAGGAATAGCCAGGCTGAGTTGGCGTGGGTGGGTTGGTTGAATACAAAGACAGTATATGTACAAATGATCACCCATCTTAGTAGTTAGTTGGACTGAAAATGAATTAGCATACAATTAGCGACACTTAATTCTGTATTTAGCAGATTCTCAAAAAAAAGCTAGAAACAATTAAATCAGTAAGTCAGCAAAGCTTTAGCTTACATTCCACTGAACATACTACAGGTCATTCAGTCATTCCACAGACAATCACTTCAGCTGGTACTAAAAAAAATCAACAGCAAAAAAACAAACTAAGAACACAGACCCAGATAATAATTAACAAAACTATCCAGATGCAAAAAATTATTTTATTATTATCACCATCATCAGCCCCACCGTGGTCAGCCACCTTGTCGTGATGGTGGGGCTTTGCACCAATGATCCGAAAGATTTCTAAAATCTGGAGGCGAGGAGCTAACTAAGCGCTGACCAAAACGTGAGAGCAGATTGCTGCACGTTACCAGTGCTCTTGTGCTGGTTTCGGCTCCACAGCCGACTACGGCTTCACAGCTGTCTATTTACGGCTTTACAGCCGTCTGTTTATGGCTTCATAGCCGTCTACGGCTTTATAGCCGCTACCTGTAACCTTGTAGTTACATTCGGGGATGCGCATTGGGCCGAACTGATATGGCCTCAGTGCTGGGCATGTGTAAGAGCCTGTCCAGTGTCCACTCCGGAGGTAAGGTAAGGTAAGGTAAGGCACCATCATCAGAACAATGGCACTAACGACAAAGTTATTAAAACAGCCACTAGTTGTATTAAACTTAGTAATGGGAACAACAAAACACACAATACTCAAGCTGACCCTGCCGAGCAGCAAAGCCCGGTACACGGAACGAGTACACAGTAGGACCGACAGAATACTGGCGATAACGACGACTGAATCAAATGCTGACACCAGAGCTCTCGCTGTGTTCTGTACACCTAACACACACAGACAGACCACAGTGCCCTGACCGATGGCCAGGTTGAGTTGGCCTGGGTGGCAAAAAACACAGTAAACTAGGCTACAAGATATACACAGATAGGAGTGCCCTGGCTGTGTTTTCCAAACCTAATATACATAAATTTACATATGTCTGCACCAATCTGCTACCTCCGCCTTAAGCTACTACTGCATTCTTGTCTCAATACTTCTCTGTTGCTGTTCCCACTCCCACTAGAATAAACTTTGTTGTGAACACTAGAGTTGCTCATAGTTTAGACAGATTTAAATCCAAGCGTAGAACTAAACTGTTTACCTCAGCCTACTCCACCTAGGACAAGTCAGTATCAACACAACGCTTCTGATTCGCAGTCTGATGTGATGATATTCTAGCACTATACCAAATTATAGGTTTAACATATAGATTTAACTATTAGGTCATCATCAGTCATCAGGGCAACGTTACCTTCACGAATGACATTGCCGTGACATGTTAGCGACGTTTCATACAGCTTCAACTCAACTGTCATCTGTCCGTTGTGGTACTCGTTGTCAAATATGAGCTGCAAGCACATCAGCGTTCAACAAAATTAGAATGTTTAACAAAAAATACATCAACTAATTTTATTACGAGCTAGAGTCCTTCACACAGCTGACAGTGAAAACTGGCATCGTTTTGACCTGATACAGCAATGTGATGTGACATCTGAACATACGGACATAGCTAAGACAAAATGTCTAAGTCGTCAGCATAGCAATCTATGCTGACGACCTGTAAAAATAACTCACTGCCATGACTGGGATGAACACAGTATGCTTCAGGGTACAAATATGCGAGATTTGAATCATAAAACACAGCCATACCGCAACTGCATTTCTACTACTAATACTAGCACTTTTAATTTCATAAAACTTGTCTGTTTTTAGAGAAAACATAAAAAGTCTACTGCATATAGATGCCTGCTGTCAGTAATCAACTAATGAGCTTAATCAAAACATTACTAACAACTGATCAATCAATCAGCAACGATAGTGAGCATATACAGCTATACAGGGTGGAGTATTAAAAAGTACAACATATGTGCTTTACGCTAATCAAGTAATTGGAGAGTTTCAAAAATATTCCGCCTCAAATCACTGCAGTGAATGGTGGGCATGTCAAACATTTGAATGCAGTGCTCAACATGACCACTGTACACTGCAGAAATTGAGGTTAATCATCGACAAAAATGTGCGACTGCTCAACAGCAAATTAATCAAATTACAACTTTACTAGACAAGATGTAGACGTTTCAGCAACAATTGCTGCCTTTCTTGTTATGACTTCTATCTGCCACCAAATGTCGCCACAGCAAACAAATCATTCTACTGCAGAACGCATCAAAGTTGGAATTTGATGCCCTTATTGTTGCTATGTAAAGCACGAAATGTTCTAATTTGTTTACGCATCACACTGCTTCAAAGGAGACCTCGAGATCAAAGAGATAGCAGTCGGGTGGAGTGAGCTGGGACAAAGCTCTTAGGTGTACCGTCTTCAACGACATTTTCAGCTCCGCTTTTATCAGTCTACAACACAATGCATTGTACAGACACATGTACCGTAAAACTTCTAATATTAGCCAGGTCTCAAATAAAAGCTGGGTATCTAATACAAGCCGGGGGTCTAATAATAGAAGCCGGGGCTCAAATAGAAGCCAAGTCCCTAACATAAGCCGAGTCGCTAATATAAATTGGACATCTAAGTATAGTTGTAGTAGTAGTAGGCCTTGTAGACTAGTTGTAGTAATGGTAGTTAGTAGCTCTCATAATTTTGTAGGTGAAGCAGTTGTAGCAGTATTATTGCACATGCTATATAGAAAAGGCTTATTACTTTGACATGGCAAACTGATCATGTTTCAATAGAATCTGGGTCTCAAATAGATGCTGGGTCTCTATATAATACAAGCCAAGGGTCTAAGTCAAATGTTCCAATGGAAGTTGGCAGCTTCTATTAAATGTTTTACGGTAAACATACATGCTGGCCTGCATTGCTGACAATATTGAACAAAATTCTTTTTATATCCACAAAATGGCCATATAAATAAACAAACTAATATTGCATGAATCACCTGCTGAATACAGGCCCGGAAAACACTTCAATAATGCTAATTCAACCAAACATATTATTGCAGTTATTGGAGTGTTGCGTAAAATGACCGACCACAAATGTATAGCCAAAAGTCAAGTCAAACTAAAGTCTGAGCCCATCTCGTAGACTTTAGTTAACCAAGTTCTAGCCAATTTTTGGCAAAAATTCTACAGATTTTGTTGCCATGGCAATGAGAGTCAACCATAGTAGACTTTCTAAAATTATTTATTTGCTCCACCCTCAAAACCGCTTCTCAGATGCAAGAATCTCGGAGATATCTTGTACATATGTCGAGTTTTAGCCCATTTTGTCCCTAATTTCGTTGTCATGGCAACCAGGGAGGGTCCAGGGTAAAATTAAATGACAATATTAGATTGGCCATACCTGAAAACCATACCACAGAACCAAAAATTACGCCCGTATCTTTTACATAGCCAAAGTTATGACTGTTTAATGAATTGCTTAATTTTCCCCATAGGTGCCATTGTAATTTTTTGATTTTTGCATATAAATATGTTAAATATTAAGTTTTAATTTTTCAACCCCAAAAAGGCACTTCCTTGTGCAGAACCGCGTAGTTTGATGTATTAAGTGTAAAAATCCATTAAGAGGTCTGACCTGTGGGTGCGTTGAAGAAAAAAAAGACATAGATAAATAAAAATTTTTGCGTATATTTCACCCATTTGCCAAGAAGCCCCCTTGGAGGGATTTGCATAAAAATTTGCACGACGGGTCCCCTCGCAGAATCAACCATGCCGGATTTTATCTTAATCCAATCAGGGGTTTTGATTCTGTGGGGGGTTAAATTTTTGGCTTCCCCATAGGAAAGAGAAGTCGCCGTTAACACAGGGCTTAAACTACCATTCATTATCATTTTTTATACCCCCAGTAGTAAAGGTTCTCGGGGTTAAAAACAAAAAAAAATTATTATTATTATTATTCATAGGGCATTATAGGCATATGGCACAAATTCATTCTAAAAAGCAGCTACATCACACTGGCAAGCATTACTGTTTATGACAATTTCATTTTCAGATTGTCGCAAAAAATTCTATTTGGCCAAGTGTGTGAAAATTCAAATTAAAAATTAAGCACCCGTAATCTACTCCACTGAAATTTTGTAGCTCTGTCTGTCTGAAGAATGCAACACCATCCTCCCTGTCTCCCACTATTTAACCCACCCACGATGTAGTGACGCCGCTACCCCCAGTGGTCATTTATAATGAGTTGAGCACCTGTCAAAATCAATGGAGTCATTCATCAGCTTCAAATACTGCTGAGTGTCGTAAGTTCCATTGATGGAATGCATCTCCAAGCACACTGTCAGCAGCACACCGCTCACAGCTATTGAATCTGCTTAAACTAAGCCTAGTAATGATCAAAAACTACAAATTCAAAATAGTTAGCTTTACAAAAATTAACAGTTAATTAATCGTTAGCTTTCGTAGGAAGCTGGCTGCAGAAACTGCCAAATAAAATGCACTTTTGGCTCTATCAGTTATTCATTAACAGAGATCTCTCAACCACACCAAAAACTCAATTAGTAAGTGCTTCGATCCAATCCTGTAAATTGACTAAAATGTCAACATGCTTTGAAAATCATATAAAATTGTAACGACTAAATTTTATGAAATTTTTATATATTTTTTTAAAAATGATTAATCATTAATCTCTGCAGCTCTGCATAAAACATATATCCATTTTTAAATTTTTTTATTTTTAAAATTTCTAAACAATTAATTGTGTGATTAATCATAATCAGTAATTTCTACAGTTGTGTATTAAACATAAGTCTATATTGTAATGTGCACTCAAACATCGAACACTACATTATCAGTTACTGAGCATTTAAAACATTAACAAGCAGCATACCATTGTCGATAGTAGGGTCAAAGTTGAAGCTCTGATTGAAGGCAAATATGTTGCCCTCCCGGTAGAACTGTTTGCAGAATGTTGGTGGCTCCATCGTGTTATTGTAACGAGTGAAGTGATATGTGCCAATTGCAATGCGCTCCGCTTTACTGTACTGTTTCAGTGGAAATACGTCAACGGACAGCACAAAAATGATCAAAAATCAATCAATTGGCCAGTTACAAACACATACGTGGGACATCTCAGGTTTCCAGCCTCGACATATTAAACAACAATATCTTCCACAATCTATAAATCAGTGAAACGCACAGTTTTTACTGACTCGTAAGAGTCTGCTGTGGATATGATGTCACTGTAATTAATAATGTCACGGAGCATTAAATAAAAACAAGCCAATAGGCAATGTGGCTCACAACTGCTATAGAAAATAATAGAAATTAAATCAGCAAAAAATTTTCATCACAACCGCCCATCACTGAAGTTATTTGTCATTTCTGAAATTGCCTGGTTTCTCCATCCGTATAAAACTCATGTATTTTGGTATTTCATACGCCACCTGGTACAACACAGCACGTGCACATTATTTATTTATTAATCACAACAAAAGCAAAATTTTTACCTTATTCAGAGCAAAATCTAGAGTCTCATAAAAGTCGGAAATGGTGTAGACAGCAAATGCACCCATGGCCGGTGGATATGGCATCGTTTCATAGGAAGGATTCCAGTCCTTTAGGAACAGGTGTTTCAGAGCAATGTTACTCTTTTCCAGAAAGTCAATGTGTGATGAACGCGAGATGCCAAATACTGCCAGCTACGAATGAACATACATTGTATATTAGTAAGTAAGTAAGTAAATGATTTATAAAGCACCAAAGTCTCAGAAAGAATCAGGGCACATAGAAAGAATCAGGGAACCACTTATTGCTATGTACAAACTCAGCAAAAAAATGCTGTGGCACAAATTAAGTAAGTAAATTTGTATAATAATAATAATAATAATAAAAGCGGATTTATACACGGCACCTAAAAGCAGAAGTCACTAGGCGCCGCAGTATAGTGCACAATGTAGGCTGAAAACCTGCCAAACCTTAGGCGTGAGGGGTTAGGTGGGGCAAAAGTCTTAGATAGCCTAAAAGCTAGATTGAAGAAAAAAGTTTTGAGCTGATGATGAAAACCGCATATGGAAAGAGATTGTAAATGTCCAAAAAAGTATCCCAAATGGTGAGAACGGCTACTGCAAAAACCAAGAGTCAAAACATATGGATGCGAGACAGAGCAAATTATTCCAGTGAATGCAGAGCATGTGAGACTGGTGATAGTACTAGTAGAGCTGATCCCAATTAACACAAACCCCCTGTGAGAGCTGCATATCACACAGATATGTCAGCCCAACACCAACATATTATACTGCCATCCACCTAAGCTGTGTATAGTGCACAACTGTAAACATAATCCTTTGAGTTTCACCCGACATCTGGCAAATCCATTACTCCTGCACTGGGGAACATTCGCCCAAATTTTGGTTTTTGAAACTATAGAACAGACATACCAGCAACAATTTTTCCACAAATGCTAGTGATCCAATAATATCAAATTGCTCAAGTGTGCACCTAACTTTATGAGCACTTTTTGTGGATAACACCATCAAAACCCCATAACTAGCAAGGGGGCTGGCCCCCTCCCCAAACCTCTTCCCTTGATATACATTCACTTTTCAGTGCTTCTGTGGCCATTGATCCAACATAGTACACAATATCAACGTGTCCAGTGTCCACAAAGTAGAAAAAAAAAATTCCCTGAGTTTTCCAGGTTTTTCCAAAGCCACGAACTTAATTTTCCATAGGATATCACAACACAAAGTAACTGTACTAGTGGTAGTCTGAGGCAGCACTGTAAGCACACCCAGAGCCGCAAACGTATTTTAGAGTACTTTTGCATCCCTAAACCACATCTAGTGACATCATTTTGTCTGTTGAAATTTTTCTATTTGAGAATTTATTTCAAAGTTTGCACTAAGGAGGCAACTGGCACGCTGTGGCCATATTAGAAAACAAGAAGAAAAAAAAGAATTTTTCCCTTTCTGATGTTACACTGAATTCCCCAAGAATTCTGTGATTCTTTCCAAATTCAGAAATTCCCCCGCATATTCCAAGTTTGCGGTCATCATAAATATTTACCTGAATGGTTACAAGGACAACTTTGACCAGCTGAAGAAGCAGCTTCCACGGAACCTTGCGTTTGGCATGAAACTTTTGACAGGGGTTCATGAAAAAATACTTGAGACATCGTCTCAGGCAATCTGCCTCACTGACGTAAGACGTGGAAGAGACGGATATGTTATCGATGCTGTCACTCATGCTTTCACTGACAACGTTCCTTAGTTTAATGCTTGTACTACTGCGTAATGATGATGTTGACACATCGCTGACACCCTCACTCATGGTAGTCCTCACATCGTGATCAAAGCACTAGGCACAAGCCAGTCTCTTGTACGATGATGACAGCAGTGTCGTCAAGCTACTGACAAATCTGTAAACAGATAACAGTTATCTGTAAACAGAGAGCATTTAACGGACATATCTCAAAAGTAATCACAAAAGGAATGAGAATCATGAACACACAGATATGTAATATAAACATTAATCAGTTTGCAAAGCAGCAGTATGGATCTGAATGATAACTGCCAATCTCCTGCTGAATGTTATGGCAACAAAGGGTGCATGCCTCAACACAATATAGCAGGCAGCTGGCTTCTGAAGGATGGTACTGGAATTGTGGTATTGTGGGCTACATTTGCAGAGGGCAGTAATTTGCAGTTTTCTGGCAAACAACTGCAAATTTTTGAGAGAGAAAATTACAGATGCTCAAGAAGTCAATTTCAGATCAGAGTCGTATGACCAACTAAAACAATTGATACATCAGCACAGTAGTGAAATGTAGCCGCTAAAATTCAAATAAAATTAAACTAGTCTAAAACATGCATAACAACACTAATTCTGGCTAGAGTGAAGAACACGGGAACAAAGAAACTGATCCATCATTATGAGTAGTCATGCCAAAAATATAGTTCCACTTAATTCGCACGTTTGCATGCCATTCAGTGCACATTTTTATGTACGGTTAACACAGTTCACTTTGTCATTATATTTGCTGTTAGTTTAACTATTAATATGCTACTTAGTATATATTTAATGCATGTTTCCACGAACATCACTCGTTGTGGCCATTTGCCTATGGCTCAAAGAACTTTACAAGATCAGTGACCTATGCACATTGCACAGTCATTCACAACTGCTATAAAAATTACTATCATCACCACAAAACGGGTAGGGTCCTGTGAGGGGGCGTTAAAAAAGAATGTGATGAATTGTTTCTCCAGAACAGAATAACTTGGTTCGGAAAGTGTACTTCAGTAATAAATTATTCAAAAATACACAGCCCTAATGCGGCGAACTACTTAAGTGCATACGAGATATCATTGCGCTTCGCTACAGTGAATCATGGTGGATTTTAACAACTTTCCATCTAAGATTTCACTCGTTGTGTGACAAATTTGGTTTAAAAAACAAGTGGCGTATGCTTCTTTCAGGTTTGTTCATCACAACATCATATTCTGTCAGTTATTTAGCGTTCGCAGTCACTGCAAAAATTATCTGTTTCCGCACACTAAAATTAATTAATTATCACATAACAAATCAGTGTCTGACAACCCTCGAGGTCGTTGTCTTGGACTGGACTTCAATCCGGATCCAGGTGCGACCGCACCTGGTAAGAAATACATTTCTAACAATCAAACATGATTAAAATGGATTTTGACAGTGGTCCGATAAGGAAGTCTTGCTGCAATCTGTGGTGGCGGAGCTAATGTAAACTTCTACCCAGCTGTTTATGACAGGAAAATAGGTCAGTATCTGAGATGTACTCGTGACGTAATACACGCGTAGTGCCATTTCACGTGAAAACTTTATACTGCACTCGCACCGTAATTTATGCAGAATTTGCACAACTCCAAGCAATAAAGAAAACTCAAACCATGCGCACATATGCTAACAGTTGGAACATGGAATGTGCGCACCATGTGGGCACCAGGCAAACTTGAACTGCTGGAGAATGAGATGGAAAGATATCGCTTCGATA
>Ga0056128_1006257_pt1 | contig 15032 bp, 6 predicted proteins | sample WorMetLIZISLAND2_FD_71113 | JGI IMG/M metagenome (GOLD analysis project Ga0056128, IMG submission 71113) | Marine gutless worms symbiont microbial communities from Max Planck institute for Marine Microbiology, Germany - Olavius geniculatus... ...
GCCTAGTACTGACCATCGTGCAAAATTTCACGCCGGTCAGCCCACGCATCTCGGAGATTTCGCGAGTGGAAAAAAAATATAAAAAAATAAAAAAAACATCAGGGGTAAAACTTAAGACCGCTCCGCAAGCTATCACTTTCGGGCGGACTAATAAACAAGGAAGACAAACAAAAAATAAACAAGTTCCACAAATAAGATAACATTTCATTTAATCAGCAAAAAGCAACGATACTGTCCTAGTGATTAATACAATTTTTACCAGTTTAATCCTAGTTGAAACGTAAGAGTGCAACAGGCCCTAGCACTACAGCTTCTGCTGCTATTGCTTCCTCTAAGATGCTAGAAAATCTACAGCAGATTCAACCGACCTGAGTTAATAGACCAGTGTCAACTTGCAGTTGCAGACCTTCATCTGCTGGCTTTATGCCTCGTAACTCATCAGAGCAATGACACTGCAACCAAAAAATAACTAAGTAGTCAGCCGAATAACACATGCATAACTTCTGCTCATCACATCTGGCAGCACACTGAAAAATACCGGTAAGTTTAAAAATATATAGCATTTGGCAGCTACAAAGTGTTTGCGGCAGTACCTCAGCATTTGCGAAAAAAATCTTGACATGCAGGACACAGATTACTTAGCATAATGCTCCCCCTCTCTCTCTCTAGTCAACTGGTTGTGGGTCAAAGCATGCGACCACAAGTTCATGTCAGGCTTCACAATCTTCTGACACCTCCACCAGTTCGTAGGTCTTCATTCCGGTCAACCTCTCGACACAGTCCACGTAGTTTAGTCGAGAGTGGCCACATCTTGTCGTGCCATGACTTGGCTAGTATAGCCTAAATGTACTGAAACCGTGTGCAGCTGTACGAAAAAAACTTTAAGATGCTTCAGATTTCATGACAACTACAACAACTCCAATGACAACTACTACAACACGTGTCTGAGTACCTTGCTGGCAAGCTGATGTGCCAGGTCAAACCAGTCCTGGACTGACGTTGTCGCAGATATGAGACCACATGCCTCCAGATGTCTGAGTGAAATTTGTGCCTGAGCACGTGATATGCTGTCGTATAACAACCGAGGCAGAATTTACACTCTGGTGACATATCAGAAATGATCTACAGTTACTGCATCGCAATTTTTAAACAAGTATCACATGTTACAGTTATTCACTCAGACATCTTGATCATATTTTTTGCTCCTGCAACCTTGATTAAATTTCAGTTGATATAACTCAAATGTCACCAGATTTGTACAAAAAATACGTATTAAAACACAGAATCAAAAATCAGTTCCAACAACTATTTCTTTTTATACAATTTTAGCATTTTCATGTTCAAGATGTTCACTTTTGACACAGTGCTTGCTAAGTGTCCTTATAATTTAATGTGGGTCCATGCTTATGGCCAGCTGTTCTATTAAATGCTACCATGTCAGAAACACTGTCAGTTACGACTACCACTACAGTTTGCTGACTTGTTAGTTTTAAGCCGTCTAGTGTATCAACTGAGTTATGGGTACAACAACAGTTAACATAGACCACACTAGCCATTAGAGAAAGTTGCTGTATTACTGCAAATTGGTGACATACTCGGATCGTTTAGTTAGCGGAGCAAAGCGAATGCACCAAGTGAGTCGCTGCAACTGGTCTCTCCAAGGCAGCAATGCAAATCGGCCATCTAACTGCAATGCTGTTTCTGCCAACTGTACGATCACAAGCACACAGTTTGACGCACACACACACATATACACTGTATACACTGACGTTCTGACAAAAGTATAGAAAGCATAACCATATCATTATGAAATGACTATATAGCCACCTGTCAGTGCAGTCAGTACCAGTAACTGGACAAACTCATTTGTAACTAATGGCAATATTCACAACATCTGTAAATGTCTGGGTAACATAATATGATGCAACAATAAACAAGCATCAGCAGCATTAAACTGGATGTGCTTAGCTAGAATGTAGCAAAAGAAAGTAAACAAAATTAATAATGCAAGCAGTAAAAACTGATAGATGCTAAAACAGCTAAACAACGTTCATGGGCAACATACACATTGTCCAAAAAAACATCCCAAATACTATCGATTGTCACTTGAAAAAGGCATATCCAATTTTAATAATTTTTGGTAAAAATATTTATGGCACAACTGGATATCAAATAACCATTCAATAATTTACCTCACCCAATGTCTACTTCTGCACTACCTGGGGAAAACAAAAGAAACAAAATATGAGTTTAAATGAACAGAAATACGTTGAAAAGCATTACCAACATTATCGATTGTGACTTGACAGATTTTAATAATTTTTGGTGCAAACATTTTTGACACTACTTACCATCAAACAGCTGTTTAAAATTCCACCTCACCAAATGTTTGCTTCTGCACTACCTGGCAAAATAGGATAAAAATGCAACATTTTGTTGTTCTTGTTTCTTGAGGTAGTGCAAAAGCAGACAATTTGTGCGGTGGAAATTTGGACAGTTATTTGATGGCCAGTTGTGTCAGAAATATTAGTATCAAAAATTACTAAAATCCGATAATCTTTCTTCAAGCTACAGTCGAAAATGTTCAGGATGTTTTTTTCTGGACACGGTGTATACATTATGCAAAGTCCTCAAATACTGGTCATTTCAAGATGATAATAAAACATCGAAGACACCAGTTATGTGTTACAAAAATGTTGCATACTTACTCTGCTTGCTATGTCGGTTCTCAACGCTCTCAGCATTTCTCTGATAATCAACTTGACACACTTTAATATTCACCAAAGCCTCATGCACATATTCAAGCCACCGTTCATATCTGTAGAAACATAAATCATCAAATGTCACCCATGAGAACTGTCACATTAATAACTCAGTCTAAGTAATTCTTCCAGGTGTGCATGAGTCCAGAATAAGCAGCGTTTTGGTAAGCCTTAGGATTCGGGTGGGAAAGTTCTGTAATGGCGCCTTAGACACGTGTGCATCAAACTGCTGCATAAAATACACGAATAAATGATACAAGTCAGTTGTGTCATGTGTCAAACGATCTGAGTCTATCTGTCAATAGCATGCGGCAATTCTCAGATCAGCGATGTATCTGTATCATGTAAATGTAAATGTATCATCTATGGGATCGCCGATCTGGAGGTATCACCGTGCTTACCTGGCGAGTACCTAGCTGCAGCTGTCAATGCAATCAAAAAACTTCCAATGACGAAACACAGTTCTTCCAAGTCAATGTTTAGTCAGCAGCAAACAAATAAGACAATTATAGTTTATTATATAAATTTCAACTAAAAACGCGAAAATGACCGCAACTGACCGGAAGTAAACACTTTATGTACCATACGTTGAAAAGCAAATCGAGAATTCAAAATGCAAATTTCAAATCTTATCAGTAAGTAAATAATTCCAATCGTGCGTATGGATGTACAATTCAATATGCATCAGGACTCAGGAGTAGTGTTGGCAATCCCGTGATCCCGAATCCCGGCCGTTTTCGCCAATCCCGAATCCCGGGATTGGTCGCGTCTCAATCCCAGGATTATGGGATTACAAAAATTCGTCGAAAATGTACTTTGTTGAGTGTTAAATGACACAAATAATAATTCTAGCCCTTTAATAAATAAAACATTTGATGCGCGTTAGAGTTCTACTCCTTCTGTGCACTGTAATTTGTGTTTTTACAGTCATAGTCACTTCCTACACTCGCAATACTTTCCGTACGGTCGGTCAACTACATCATCATGCATGAAACAAGTGGGTGCGGCCGTTGATGGGCCGCCCGCTATGGGGCCGTCCTTGCAGTTGAGTACAGCGTGCTGCTGTACGTGCGTGCTGTTTTGGGGCTTTCTAGGCTTTCAGACGGAGGGAACGGCCGTTGCCATGGTAACGAGGTCACCCGGGGCAAGGCGGTGAGGGGTCCTTATGACACCTGCCAAATATGAAGTTGATCGGACAACAGGCGGTAAGTTATGGGGATTTTTCGCCAACAACGCAATTAGCCGCCGTGACCTTGACCTTTGACCCCTTGACCTTGAAATTGGTCCACGGGGTGCTCGTGTCCCAGGGACCCTTCCTACCAAGTTCGGTCTTCCTAGGCCATTTCGTTTTCCCTCTAGATGGAGGCACGGGACAGACAGACAGACAGACAGACAGACGGAACGGCCGTTGCCATGGCAACGAGGTCACCCGGGGCAAGGCGGCGAGGGGTCTTTATGACACCTGCCAAATATGTAGTTGATCGGTCAACCGGCGGTGAAGTTATGGGGATTTTTTGCAAACTGCGCAATTAGCCGCCGTGACCTTGACCTTTGACCTTGAAATTGGTCCACGGGGTGCTCGTGTCCCAGGGACCCTTCCTACCAAGTTTGGTGTTCGTAGGCCTTTTAGTTTTTTCTCTAGGTGGAGGCACGGGACAGACAGACAGACGGACAGGATCAACACATGATGGGGCTAGCTCCTTCTAGGAAGGACGGCCCCATAATAAGTCTAGGCCTACTATGGATACCAAAACAGCGAACATGTCACCACTCTGTAAGCCTAATCCCGAGATTACAAATTTTTCAATCCCAGATCCCGGGATTGAGAATTCAATCCCGGGATTGCAATCACTAATCAGGAGTTAATTTTTAAGCGCAAAAGCAGCTACGGCTTTCAGCGCATCTTAGCCATCGCAATTCTGTCTGTCTGTCTGTTTGTCACACGGGTGGATCAGTCAAAACGGTCCAAGCTACGATCACCAAATCTTCACCATTGGCTGCATGGAAGACATTAGTTTCAGTAACTGCAAAGCTTTTCCATAAATTCGAAGGCGGTCACCCCGAACGAGGGCGCTAAATGAGAGGGGGCCGGCAAAATTTGCGATTTTTGGCCAATAAGTTGCTGTATCTCAGTAAAGGTGCGAGATAGGGCCTTGGTTTCTATTAATCAGTAATAGGAAATCATATACTGGCTCTCGATTGGCGCCGAATTCAATGACCTTGAACGCCAAAATAGGGAGTTTTATGGATTTTTTGGCGATATCGGGCTGCGACACAGTCTATATCGTTCACAAGGTAATAAATAGTTTTACTATCAAAATAACAGTGCTTCTTAGAAAAAAGCCCATAATGGTGTCTGTAAAAATTTTACAAAGTAAAATAATTATTAAAAGATTACACCAAGGACAGACTGGCAAGTGCCATGATATTCAACCATTTTCCAGTCTTCTAGGCCTAGTTGTTATAGTTATTAGATAGTTTGTAAAAGAATCAGCCACTTATTGATAACAAAAAAACTAGGTAACGCAAAGGGAATGCGCGACAGCAGTGCACGCATGAAGGCCCACTGCCCACTTGTGTATTCACGTTAAGTTAATATGCAAATAACAAAATCTCCATCTGCATTGCATAACAAGTTAGATGCGTGGTGACATCTTGCGAACGCTATAAGAGTTGTGTTTCAGCCCAAAATCGCCCAAAAATCCACAAAACCCCTATTTTGGCGTTCAAAGTCATCCAAGGTCATTGCTCTGGGTGGCAATCGAAAGTCCGTGTACAACTTCCTATTACTGATTAATAGTAACCTAGGCTCTATCTCGAACCATTTCTGAGATACAGTGACATTGGCTCAAAATCGTAAAATTTTCATACACCCCTCTCATTTTGCGCCATCGCTAGGGGTGACTCCTTTCGAATTTATGGAAAATCTTTAGGTTCCTGAAACTAGAGTCTTCCAGGCAACGACGGTGAAAATTTGGTAATCCTAGCTTGCACCGTTTTTGACTGATCCACCCGTGTGACGGACGGACAGACAGACGAACGGACGGACAGAATTACGATGGCTAAGACGCGATATAGCAGTACCTGCTGTCGCGTGTAAAAACGGTAGTCAGCGACACTGCATTGCATTTGGCTAATTGTGACATTATCATTAAGCAAGGGTGACGATGAGCAAATCCAGTGATAAGAAATGTTTACAAGCTGCAATTTTATAGTTATAAAAAAAGTGTCTCCAATCATTTTTGACTAAATTTTGCAACTATCTGTTTTTCACCTCTTTTCTATAGCCGACACTGAAGTGACTTAAATGCTAGACATTTTTCACTTAAAATTTTATGTAATGTGAGCCTATATGTAAGCCCAATACAAAATACCAACTGATATAATAGCCAATATGCATTGCAATGTATGCTATAAACATTATAACACAAATATTACACTTTCATCATTCTCATTATTTTCTTAAACAAGACAAAGTCCTATGGTATTCAGCAATTGTAATGAAACACAAGACAATTAATCGACCACAATGGTCAAATAACTACAGTATCATCCTTTATAATACACACAGCAAACACAACGTGGGCCAATAAGAAAACATGGCACTTCACTTATGTCTATATCTTCACCAATTATTGACCGATTTTCAAAATTGTTTCACTGACACTCTGCAGACAATTTGCATAAATGTGGTTGTTATATATCCTACCACACCGTAAATGCGTCTCTACACTACCTTGTAAAATATAAATGTAAGAAAAAACTAATGATAATAACAAACATTTAGGTAAATGTAAAATACACTTTATACTAACATAGTGATGAATGATCCGCATGACAATATACTGTGTTAGACCCACACAGTCTATTGTTCATGCAGATCATTCAATGCATTCAATGTTGGTCTGAAGTGTTTTTATCAATTTTAATAAAATGTTTATTTGTTTTTATCATTATATATGCACAATTCATTTATATTTCACAAGGTAGTGTAGAGACACATTTACAATGTACTGGGATGTATAATAATTGCATTATTGCAAATTGTCTGGCGCATGTGCCAGTGAAATAATTTGAAAACTGGTCCATAATTGCCAAAGATATAGACAAAAGTAAAGAGCCACGTTTTTTATTGGCCCACCTTGTATAATAAACTGAAATAGATAAAAGCAAAGCATCACAATATTTTGACAAAAATCACACAACTAACTGAAACTAGTAAGACTGACTGATATGTTGTCATACATGTACATAGGCCTATCACGTTTCACAAGTTAATAAAAAACCAGCCAACAGACCAAACTCCGATCACAACTCAATACACTAAAACAAAAAAGAACGTAACGTTAGTGTGCTGCTGTTTTATTCTACAACACACAAAGATTTGAGTACTGTGAAATGTCTTACTTTTATTTTCTACCTCGGACAGGAAAAGATATGCAGAAGTCTGAATCTGTCCATTGCTAAATTCTCAGCACACCAATGCTTAGTCGACAGTGTGCATGGTAAAAAGATAAATTACCAGAATTAACAGAAAAAAAACTGAAAATAAAAACCAGTCCCTGGAACTGCCATGATTTGCCATCGCATTTAAGACCTCAAACCGTTACCAACCGTTCAGTTAGCAGTCCCAGACCACTAGAGGTCCTACGCCGCTGCCGCCAGTAAGCTAGCAGTTTTAACAGTTTAACTCTATTTCGACAATAATGTTTGACTATTAGAGTTCACACTGATGGCTAACCAACGCCAGATTGCTGTCTTAACTGAACAGTTGGTACGATAATAGCACTAAACCACAAGTGCTGGACTGGCACAGTTTATCACTATGGTCTAGACTCTGCAGACAAATAAAATAACAACGTGCTACTGTGTAGCAAAACAGCGACTGCCTGTCAACAACCGGTATCAATGAAATTACTACAACTACTAAATTACCAAACTAAACTACCAGAACCAAAGAACAAGATCTGCATCTACAAGCTGACCCAGAGTAATCAACTGTTTAAACTCTCAACATTCAACAATGAAGATGAATCACAGTGCGCAAAAAACGATGATAGTTAATGATAATTAATGATAATAAATTGTGGGTACATCAACTACTGTTAGAATGCTGAATTCCAGCCAGCAGATTATAACACAAATGACTGCAAAAATGTCAGACTATCAGAGCTGCGAAAAAAGATTAATTAAACAATTAGTCATCAAAAGCTAATCCATTACTTTTTTTAAATATGACTAATATTTTGCACTTCTTAGAAGGGGTGCGCTCTCATGCAACAGACCTAGCTGTCTACATCGGGCCAGTGGCCGTAGACTTCTGAACCTGTTTGTTTCGTACCAATATGTCACTTCAGTCAAATGCAGTTGGGAAAAAATTCCATATGCATCCCAACATTGGCACCAGACCTAACACACCAACTACCATGGCCCTGTATGCAAAATCTTCTTCTTGTATCAAGGCTGAGAAAAACTGAATGAGATAGGTCTTACAAAAACCCCAACACAGAGAGATCCATCTGTGGAAAATAATAATTAATAAAACAGTTACAGTTAAAAAACAAAATTTTAATGGACTAAAATTTAATTATAATTTTGAACTTTCTAACAGGGCAATGAGCTCCCATGTAATGGCTATATGTGCAAAATCTACTTCTTCATCTATTGCAGCTGAGGAAAATGGAATGAGATCGGCCGTACAAAGACCCTGATATAGAGAGATCCGTCTATGACATAAGGTGAATTGTCAGCAAGCAGTTGATCCATGCTGATGAAATCATCCATGACACAGGAACCAAACAGATCGAATGCGTGTCGAACACTCCATGCCGCGGCGATGTACCACTGGTCACGTGACCTTGCATACAGAGCCACCGTAATAGCAGCCTCGCGCAGTTCTATGCCGCTGCGATGTGACACTACGACCTTGACGACGTCCGCTAACCTTGAGATGTTCAGCTGCCCCTGCCAGACTGACGTCACATAGTAACCCTATGAACGCACACAAGCCCATCCGATCGTTGCGGTAATTCCGACTGGGGGAAAATTTAGAGGGGTGAAATTCCCTTGTAGCAAAGACACTACTGCTACTGCCAATACTAATACTCAGGGCTGGAAAAACCTAGATTTTTTTTAAAAATTGCTTATTTGAAAGTTTTTTGGGTTTAGTGTCCATCAAAAACCGTATACACAAAAAGCACAACTCAGGAAAAACATCTTATCCCTGTCCATCACTCAATCACATTGTTTTCTATCAATTGTAGCAAGATAAAGTCGTCAAAAATCATAATTAAAATATAAAATATAACATGACATGTAATAAATTTCACAACAAACAAATAACCTAATCTAAAACCTACAAATTGGACTTTTAGGTTATTCCTAAAACCTAAAATATAAAAATTTTTCAGAACAATTTTCCAGCCCAGTTACTACTACTAAACGTCAAAGCTGTTTCTCAAGACATCAAAAAAATCAAAGTTCAGGACATTTATCAGAACATTTTTCAGCTTAGTTGTTTCAGATAGAACAATGATAGCGTATGAAAATGAAATGTCAAAAACCTATAACACTGACACGTACAATAATAATTCAGAAATAATTTGTATAAATTTGTACATTTACATTCAAAACACATGCAGCTGCATTTTTAACAACTTTGTCACTTATATGTATTCATAAAAATGTCATATCTGTCACCTGTCCCGGGTAAAAAAATTTCTTTTAATTTTGCTATACCTATAAAGATAAATCTGCTCAGTCCAAGATGCCTAAAAAGAAGCTTCTAACTGCAGAAATTTCAGGATAAATATAAGGCTGTACAACTATTACCTTTGGATAAAAAGTAACTTTGAGTTCAGACAGTCGCCCATCAGACGGCCCATGACTGCAGATGGCAGTCGGTAAATAAAGCGGTTTTTGCACTTTGCTGCTGATTTGTGGACAACTGCGCACCGACGTGCGGACAATATCAGTGTAGATGGAGTAGCGCACGTCAGTGTAGTTCCTGTAATTACAGCTGTATAAATTAACAATTAATCATCGAATAAAAAATTTTAAAAAAAGAAACAATTAGTTATCAAATTTTCAATTAAAGTCGCATCAATTAGAAAGCACTGCAAAGACCATTAAGCCATTCATGCTTACAAACATACTGGAAAAACGTCCAATGTACAACTGTACGTAACATTGTAGCCTTATTACAAGATTGGATATAAACACACACTGATTATGCCTTATTTATTAGCTAAGTAAATTTGTACCTGTACATTCAAAACACACGTGACTGCATTTTTATCAACTTTGTCACTTATATGTAATCATAAAAATGTCACATATCAGTTCTTGGACAAACACCACAGTTCAACTTGCAATCAAAATTAACAACAAACAGATAATTATTTCTGAAAAGTTAGCCATTTGGCTTTTAGACTTGGTTACTTAGTCGACAGTGCTCCCAAACTAAAGCATCACATCGACAAGCTATGGTGTGCGAAAACCTGCCCTGATAGTGGTGTAGTCTGGAGCTGAACCCGTGACCTTGCGATCACAAGGTCTGACTGCTAACTCATGTTAAGCACCAGCCCACGGTGCTATGGTCCTACCAAACCACTAGACTATCAAGCCACACCATTAGAATGTTTAACTATTAGCAGCATAAATGTACAAAACATTAGTTTATACATTTGTTAACGGCAACATTTAAGGACTTGCACATCGAAAACAGCAAAAATTACAAAAGATGATATTGCCCGGATCACACTGACTGTGTGTCAATGTGCTGCTGAATAATATCACCTTTTGTAATTTTTGCTGTTTTCAATGTGCAAGTCCTTAAATGTTGCCATTAACAAGTGTATGAACTAATGTTTTGTACATTTATATTTGTTGTTTTATTACTAAAATACTGTTTTCCTACTGGTGATCAGTTACAAAGATATTGCGCTTCAGATTATTTCTTACAGTAGCCAAACCGCTTAAAACTGTTACTTACTACCTAATGGTGTGACTGAACAAATCAGATGACACTCGTCAGGCATGACGTCACCGCTGGCCTGCATCGCTGACAATACTGAACAAAATTCCTTTTATATCCACAAAAGGGCCATATAAATAAACAAACTAATATTGCACGCATCATCTGCTTAATATAAGAGTGGAAAACACTTCAATAATGCTAATTTAACTAATTGTACTATAGAAGTTATTGAACCGTTGCGTAAAATGGCCGACCACACTTATAAAGTCGAGTCAAACAAAAGTCTGAGCTCATCTCGTAGTTAACCGAGTTCTAGCCAATTTTTGGCAAAAATTCTACAAATTTCATTGCCAAGGCAACAAAAGTCAACCATGGTAGACTTACTAAAATAATTTATTTGCTCCACCCTCAAAACCCCTTGTTAGATAATAATAATACAATTTATTGTGTATGGCAGCCAGTGGCGGGATTGGCATAATACATTATACATTATCTCAGAGATAGCTCGTACATATGTCGAGTTATAGCCCATTTTGTCCCAAATTTCGTTCCCAGTGCAATGAGGGTCAGTCGGGGAAAAATTCGGTTGGCAGCATTTGCTGGCCCATCCCCAATCACCCCTCTTTAGACGCAAAAATCTCGCAGATATCTCTTACGCAGACCGAGTTATAGCCAATTTTGTCCCAAATTTCATTGCCATGGCAACGGGGGTCAGTCAGGAGAAATGCAATTAGCGGCATTCAATGGCCCATCCCCATAAACCCCTATATAGGCGCAAAAATCTCCCAGATATCTGTTACACAAGGCAAGTTATAGCCAATTTTGTCCCAAATTTTGTTGCCATGGCAACGGGGGTCAGTCGAGGAAAAATGCAATTGGCAGCATTCGTTGGCCCATCCCCGAAAACCCCCCTATAGGTGCAAAAATCTCACAAAAATCTCATATGCAAGCCGAGTTATAGCCCATTTTGTCCCAAATTTCGTTGCCATGACAACCACGAAGGGTCCGGGGTAAAATTAAATGACACCATTAGATTGGCCATCCCCGAAAACCATACCATAGAACCAATAATTACGACTCTATCTTATACACAGCCAAAGTTATGACGTTTTAAGAATTGTTTAATTTTCCCCATAGGCTCCATTGTAATTTTTTGGAATTTTTTGAATAAATACGTTAAATAATAATTTGAAATTTTTTAATTCCCAAAAAACACATCCTTGCACAAGACTGCGTCGTTTGAGCCACTGCACGCAAAAATCTGCCGAAGGGTCTGATCTGTAAGTGAGTTGAAGAAAAAAAGGTATATGTACAGCTATAAAAATTCTTGCATATATTTCACCTATTTGCCGAGAAGCCCCCCTTGTGCAGATTTACTGTGAAATTTTGCATGAGGAGTCATCTAGCTGACATAATGAACCGTGCCAAATTTTATCTCAATCAGATCAGGGGTTTTGATTCTGTGGGGGGTCGAATTTTTGGCTTTCCCATAGAAAAGAGAAGTCGCCGTTAACACATGGCTTAAACTACCATTCAGCCTGTGATAGTACTACCTGTACTGATGCTGCTCTGGACAACTGGTGTCGGCATCAGTGTCAGCAGACTGCAGACCGTTGACTGACAGGGCGTGACATCTACAAACAGCAACATTTGCCATCAGGACAGCAGCCTGACCCAGGCTCATAGCTAACTAAGACAGGCCAACTAGAATAAGCAGCCGTAGACCAAGAAAATTTAACTTACTGCACCAGGCAGCGTCACGTTGTGCCCTGCGGCCCCAAATTTCTGTGATTCTACTCTGACTTAAAATCTCTCAGCAATCATATGTTCATCAGAAAAAAATGATGTTTTCATTTACTGATCAAAACAATTAACACATTATGGTGCAGAAGCAAATTAGCTCTTAGAGTAGCCCAATGATGCATGTCAATAACATTATCTGACCCAAAAACTTTTTAAAATTAGGGAGTCAACACTCACCTTTGCTATAATGGGAAGAAGGACACCCCCTCTACATACCCACCACCATACTATTCAAATAATGGTAAACTCTGCTCTATTCTCAGGCTGCCCAAGTCTGTAGAATTCGTATTTGTACCATCTTTAGCAAATTAAATACCTGACTGATCGACTGATAATGTGACCGTAATTACTAAAAAACAGCAAATACACTCACTTATATGCATTGAGAAGATACGATGAGAAAATATGGTGATGTTCGCGTTCAAATGATGTCTGCTCAAACTCGGCTAACTGCTCAGCAAAGATCATCGAAAAGCGGATATGAAGCAGCAGAGTTGTCAGATTCTGCTCAAGATTTGACTGACGTTCTTCAGCACTCAACCAGTCTACGACTGCCTTACATCACACAACCAAACTATGCTGCTTAAGGGCCGGTTTCTGGATCTTTTAGTTAACTGATCAGTTAGTAAACCGTCTGTTAACTGTAACTTGCTAGTCAAGTCTGTGCACGTTTCTGAACAAAACCTTGACTGGCTGTCAGCTAACTGAGCGGTAAACTATAGTTGCTTAGCAACGATGCACACGACACTTATCTCTTCCGCCTAGTGCAGGCGAGCGTCATGAATATTAATGAGCACAAGCACACATCAGCCAGCCCACGAGCCAGCCAAACGATTGCAGACAGCCATTTTGTCCATTCATGAACGGGTTTTGTAGTAAAATTCATAGCAGCAAACGTCTTCTTGAGCATTTTGAAGAGTTTGCTATGCGGTAAAATCATTGTATAGTATCACATTCGTCAATAAACTGTTTGCAAAATGGTACAAAAGTTGCGTTAAATACGATAACTACGATCGACAATTAGCTAACTGCGACTTGGGCCAGTTAAATTTTTGGCCATTTTGACCGTTGGTTAGTGCAACGGGAAACGTGAGTTATGCAAATCTGTCAGTTAACCCTAACTTGACTGGACAGTTAAGATCCAGAAACCCGGCCTAAATGCTGCTCTAACATACGATTTATAAGACACTTATGTCAGGCAATTTAATCTAGCATAACCCCAGGTAGCTTAATCTAGCATATAAAAGAACTAAAACTGTTTAAAATCCCCGGTGTTCCATAAAAAAACACCCTTTTTCTTTCTTTTGTAACTCAGTCAAATAGTGATCAATTTACATGAAAATTTTACGGCTTGTAGCTAAATAAACAGTAATTCACAATATTTCAACAAAATGTGGTTTTAAGTTAAATATTCTTTGCTAGTCATGATGTAATGCAGACATCAAAAATGAGTCACAGGTACAAGCTTGCTTGTCTCAACTGGTGCTATCAATTGCTACTGTGCTTCGATGGTAAATTTTATCTGGTTTACTGATCAAAATGTTCATCGTTTCAGCAGTAAGCAACGTGAGGGCATGAAATCAGGCATCTTGCGATCCAAAAACTCAACCATCTCGGAAGCAGTGTGTGTTGGTGCACTGTCTTGCTCGAAGGTGTAAAAGTCAGACTATCCCCACAAGTGTGTGGAAATGATCGTTTTTTGGCCGTTTTTTGTATCTGCAATGTTAAAACTTTAAGGTCCGGTTATTCCATCGCCAATCAAATCAAATTTAATCTCCGATTTACTGATCTCCGATTAACTTGATGTTCAGAATTGATCATTGATCAACTGTGTTTCGTTTTTTTCATGCATTTTTGACCTCCAATTGCGTATCTCCGATTAGCTGATCTGCCGTCAACTGAACCTACTTCACGCCAATCTGATTGGCTGACAGTGACCTCAATTTGCAGTGTTGTGTTAAATTACCCAGCATGCACTGCGAGTGGATGCCGTAGCCAGTAAATGTTGTCATAGCAATGATATCAACAATATCGTCCATATCATCTGCTGTCAAAAATACGTTCTATCGCAAATCAATACGGGAGCGTCTATCCATTTTATTTTTTCACAAAACACTATACATAGTATAAATTGATTGGTAGTGATTGATCGCCATGCCTGGAACTTTATTTTAATGCATGAATTGCCATTCTGACCGGCAAAGTGAAGCGATGCTTTTGGTGCGAATAAGCAACGAACTGCAGATTGCCACGTTTAATCGTCAATTATCTGACTTGATCGGCCAATATTCAGCCATCGACTTGATGGGAGATTTGATGGACGATTAGTCGCTAATTGGCGATGGAAAAACGGTCATTGAGATGATCTCTGAAAGTGTTCAAAGAAAGTTTACTAAGCGTCTACGTGGTTTTAGTCAACTTACTTATCAAGATCGCCTAAAACGTCTCTCATTACCAACCCTAGAGCAGCGTCGTTTGTTACATGATTT
>Ga0056128_1006259_pt1 | contig 15031 bp, 12 predicted proteins | sample WorMetLIZISLAND2_FD_71113 | JGI IMG/M metagenome (GOLD analysis project Ga0056128, IMG submission 71113) | Marine gutless worms symbiont microbial communities from Max Planck institute for Marine Microbiology, Germany - Olavius geniculatus... ...
AGTAACCATGTGTCCATCTGCAGCGGTTTGGCCGCAATTTTCTAAGTGGCCATATCTAAGCGGCCATATCTCGGATACGGTCAAAATCACTGACAAACAGTGCAGTGGGCTATCCTAGCGGCAGCTGGGCTTTTTGTTTCGCTAAACGGTGGACTGTCGTCCGTCGGTCACGTATGTATTGTGGCTAAACGGTAAGTCGTAGCGGGTCGGCGATGGTGCCATCGGATAGAGCGCTGGTGACTTCCTATAGGCTGTCAGTAGTAACCGTATCTCCATCTGCAGCGGTTTGGCCGCAATTTTCAGCGGAAAGTTTCAAGCTCTAAGCGGTCATAAATCACTGTCAACCACTGCGGTCGACTATCCTAGCGACAGCTGAGCTTTTGTTTCGCTAAACGGTGGTCTGTCGGGGGTCAGTCACGGACATATTGTGGCTAAACGGTAAATCGTCAAAGTTTGCATGGCGGCCTATGGCGAAAAAGGGTTAGTTAAGCTTATTTCTCAGGCCAGAAAAAACTCAGGGATTTTATTTTAATATACCAGCATACTTGCATTGTTGCTGCCCACAATATATGCGAATTTTAAAAAAATTAACTTGGGGAAAAAAGTTACGAGGTTTTGAATTTTTTTGCATGGGGCCTTATGGGCAAAAAATGGTTAAACTTATTTCTCAGGCTGGAAAAAACTCAGGGATTTTAAAAAAATATATCAGCATACTTGCATTGTTGCTGCCCACAATATATGCGAATTTAAGAAAAATTTAACTTGGGGAAAAAAAGTTAGCCAATACCCGTAATGCAAATTTTTGGGAAAATGGCCAAAAAATTGACTAGGGGAGCGATATCGAAATTCTGTTTCCCTGCAGCGGCGGCGTTGTGTGATGTTTATCCATTTACTACTACGTAACAGCACGCGCCAGCTAGCCTATCACAGAAGCGACCAGACATCTTAAACACTCAAACCTAGGCCATAATTATGCTGCTACGTGCAGCGAACGCACTGAACTTATTACAACTGCTGTATATATAATTATGATCCGGATCAGGATTCAAAAACACTGAGCGGTAAAATGTCGCTAGTCTACACTCAGGCCACAACTTAAAAGTATACAATGCAAAGCGCCAGTTCACGAAGTTGCGCATTATTTATTTCATACAGTAAACCAATCATGTATAATAATCTAGATAATCTAGTTTTTAGAATCCAAAGACTCCGGATCGCAACAAAATTCAGGCTAAACAGTTCTTCTTTGACCATGGCCAATTCGCCTAAAATGTCCATCAAATCCCTTCGTCTTAAACGTTCAGAACCAAAGTCACGCACTCAACCTTTTACTTCGGTCGGATCTAATAATGAATCTTCACACCCTACCGTTTTTTTCTGGATATGCTTGCGACTTCCCAATTTTTCACGAAATCCCAAACTGTCCGACCTTTATAGGCCGTACGGTCTCCCGCCAATCTTCGCCCAATTACTCGACATTATAACTAGAGGAATCGACGCCGCTGTGCCTGGCGTTTCCAGTCTACGGTAGGCATAAGTGTGCCACGCAGGACTAGGTGCGCCCTCCTGCTGCGGTCTTGTTGACATTTCGCAAATCTTCCTCGATCGTCGACATCTTTGTCTGTATCCGGTTTCCATACATCTCCGCTGGCGACGTCATTAACTGACGTTCGTATGCAGTCTGTCGTCTATATTACGCAACATAGTCACCTGAATATCAGGACCTCAACATGTAAGCGTAGGCATTATGATAATAGTATAGGCCTACGTTCGTTTTCCAATGTGTACAACACATTTCGCATGTCAATTTTTAACGCAATATCAGCTATATTAAAAAGCTATAGTCCACAACAACTTTTAACTGCTTGCAGAGCAGTTTTTCGTTTTCACTGTCGGTCAATGCCAAGTAAATCCAAGCTTTGCGTAATTTTTTTAAGCTAAGCGGGAAAAGTGCAGTTTGTAAAATCTTTAAATTAAGCTATTCACATATGCGAAGTAAAACAGAAATAATCCAAAACAAAACAAAAAATTGGTTTTACTTTTGTTTCATTTTTTCTTAAATTTCATTTTTATTTTGGGGGCCTACAGCTTTAAGTTTACGCTTTGTCATATACAACAATTTAAAAAAAATATTGTTTCGTAACTAACAATGTAGCCTAACAACACGAAAATTAGGATTGTAATTCAAACGACGTTATCCTCCGTCTTTTTTAATATTTTTGCCAGCTTCATTTTTGATCAATGTCAGAAGTCATCACATTTTACGCGAGTTCAACTTCGTTTCGTCATTTAGTGATTAATTTCGAAAGTAAACAATTTTATAAAGCCAGTCTATATGTACGATGGCTAGCAAAAATTCCGCTGGAATATACAGAGTGAGCCAAAAAACGTGGCGCTTTACTTTTGTCCATATCTTTGTCAATTATTGATAGATTTTCATAATTTTTTTCACTGCCATATACTCTGCAGACAATTTATAATAACGTGATTATTACATTATCTCACCACACCATAAATGCGTCTATACACTACTTTGTGAAATATGAGTGAAATATGCATGTATTACGATAATAACAAACAAACACTTAGGTAAAATTTTTAAAAAAACACTTTAAATCCTGCAACACCGCAATGATGGTCTGTATGACATTAAACTGTGTGGGTCTAACACAGTCTAGTGTCATATGGATCATTCATTGCAATATTGGTCTGAAGTGTTTTTTTCATTTGTCTAAATTTTTGTTATTATCGTTAGTTTTTGCTTAGGCCTACATTTATATTTCATAAAGTTGTGTAAAGACGCATTTACCGTGTGGTTGGATGTATAATAATCACATTAAGGCTATTACAAATTGTCTGCAGATTGTGCCAATGAAAAAAAATTGAAAATCGGTCAATAACTGGCGAAGATATAGACATATGTAAAGTGTCATGTTCTAAGGCCCATGGTGTAGTGTAGGTCACAAAAAACGAAGAAGTCAGCTATGTTCACACTTTATTCAGATTAACGCTAATATTCTACATTAGAGCGGCATCGGCATTGGCTGCTCTGCTGCACATTGGAAATAATAAAATGTCCCTCTCTTTCTCTGTCTCTCTAATTATATCACAGCCAGTTTGGACTAGTAACGTTGTTCGCAACTTTCAGCTGCAGTCGTGCGTCATGACTCATGAAGCAAACGACGGTGTAGTCTATGCGATCTTAGCATATGGACTCTGCAGGGGTGTGGTATAAGCTCGTACTGCGTACTCGCTTATCCACTCTAGCAGTGCGGCATCTAGCACTTACACAGTTACGTACGGTACATTAGTGTAGTCCTCATACCGTGTGGAGATCCAGGTGCCGGTGACGTCGAACGGTTGTTCTGTATGGACGTTCTGCGTGCGTACTGAATCCGTCAGTTGAGAACATGTCATGTCGTGAAGCACGCTGTTACCTCGCTCGGTCCACGCCACTACTTTTCCATCCAGTATACCTGCAACACCAGCATAACAAGCCGGTAGGCGAGGTGGCTTGCAACGTCTAGCGCGAAGTTGAAAAGGCGCGTTTGACAGCTGGGCACTTGGCAGAATGAGCGGTGACGACACGGTGCCGGACAGGAACCTGCGAATGGCAGTCCTTTGAGGTGATGTGGGCGGTCCAGGCCGTGGAGGACACGAAGGAAGACGGAAAACAGTTTTGGGCGAGTTGGGGCACTTGATTCTTTGTTGTGGTCAACGATGACCACGCGTCTTGCACGGTTATAAAGATATGAAGCCTCAGAAATAATCGGGTCAAGCCCTTGACCTTTTGGGGTCACGCGACGTCATCGGTCACGTGACCATTGGATCCGCCGCCAGCGTCTACTCTAATTAGCCTATACCTAAAACCAAACCAAAAGTAGATCCCATGCTCGGTTGCTGAGATATATCCATCTGAAGAAGCCGAGCTCCGGACGCCGCCAAAAAAAATCTGCGTAAAAATAAAGGTACGCCAAGCCATTATCATAAGCTTGCAACTACGTAATCCACGGCCTGCAGTGAGATCATTGAGTTTCAAACAAACTTAAAGGCTACATTCGGTGATTAGCAGACTTCACAGTCATCGACGGTCAGTCACGTAGCATAGACACTGTCGTTCGTTTGGACACGCTGGAATGTAGACCCTACCCGTGGAGTTAACAACTCGTTATACCACTGCAGAATTAGTACTAGAGATTATTAGGCAGTGTACCGGCGTGACGGTGAAATGAATTAATTAAGCTTTAAAAAACTTATAATTTTTGTACAGACGTGTGATCGAAAACACGATATGACTGATATCTGATGTAAATTGACGATTCTGCATGTATGGCAGTTGGCAGAATTTTGCTTATGAGTTGTACAATGTACAGTTGGCACTATAATTTCCTAAAGTATTGCAACAACAGATGTAACAGATGTAACAGTTTCTAATATAACGATCAATAACAGATAGACTATAGGCCTAATTAATCACGCATAGGTTTAATTAATAAAATGTTGTACGTACCAGAAAGGCAGATAAGCAGCAAGAACATTTTCGCGTGAAAACAGATCGTCATAATGACACAGCGACAAGAGCGGTGTAGCCCAAGCAACAGCAGCAGTCGACGAAATGTAGGCTTCTAAATGCGTCGTGCGCTATGCTTCTGTGTCGAGAGATGAGCGCGCTCTGACGCTGACAGCCAGACGAGTGAGATGACGTTATGTGGCAGACTGAGAGACGAGACTTTCAAGATGCTGTTCGTAGGCTGTTATCATGTCTTACACAGCTGCAGCACAGCAGAGGCTGCGCTTACCTACAATGCGAACAGTTCGTGCGTCTGCGATAACGTGGCGAGTGCAGACGACAACGCTAAAAGTGACTAGGCCTGTACTTGGAGTGACACAAAACGACGCGTAAGCCTATTATGCGGCATCGAATAAAAAAGCGTACAGATCGACGTAACTGAATTGAACTGAAGTGAATTCGCCCATCGGTTAGTTCAGTTCAGTTCAGTTCAGTTAGGTCGCACTGTATGCGATTTTAGTTTTGACGGGTTTTCTTGTATCAAATTGTTTTCACGCAGTTGTACCTGAAAGCCACGATCCACCTGGGCGAAAACCGAATCTAACGCAAAATAGTTTTTTCAAGTTCATTCAAGGTCATTTACTTTGGGATCAGTGGAAATTGCCTACAGTATCGGTTCATCATATTTCAACTTTTGGTCATTGACTTCGCAAACAACGTAGACCTAAAAGTAGGCCCTATATTGTGCAATAAAGTGCGTGATAGTCGTTCAGGACTTCGAGGTCACCCAAGGTCATTGATTTTGATTTTAATACCATTTGAAAGCGTATATGCAACTTTCTACAACTATTAAATAGTGATCGACAGCAAACTTTCTGCCACATATTGGGGTCACATGTTAAAATGCGTTTCCGAGATAATTCCGGAAAGAAAAGTTAATTGGCGAATTTTGCCAAAAAGAGAATAGATATGTTCTATACAAACGTTACATAAACTGGTTTAACAATGTCGAGGGCCAGTTCAAGGCACGTCAAGGTCAAACAAAGCTATCTTATTTTGAGGATCTGATTTTCCGCGAAAAAAAATCTTCTCCCTTCTTTTGTCCATCATGCTAAAAGGGTGACCTTCGACATACACGGAGCAGTGAGCTGGCGGCCTGCAGCAGCTGCAGCAGCTGTGAGATGCGCACGCAGGCAGCTGCCGTTACCATGGAAACTCGTGTACACAGACTGGCCACGTACGCGCAGCAGCTCACCTGTTAATGACTACATATCGATGTATCAGTATCATATCATATCAGCATCATTCTACGCAGTGGTAACTAACTAGCAACTTACTGCAAAATGGAGGATGTGAATTCGTCAACAGTGCAGGTAGGGTAGAAAAACACACATACTGGTTTGAATATACCGTTTCTGTACTGATTATAATGTCAGGAATTTTAATTCATATGCACAGTACGGTGGCCCACATTTTTAAAATGCCGTAAAATGTCGCAAACATGTTTCGGTGTTTAATTTTGCATCTTACCACGTCTGCGAGATAAATAAAACTGTTACGGTTAAACGACTTTGCAAATATTTTAGCAAAATTACAATACGGCTGGAAAGTAAACGGCGATAATGAAAATCGTAAAATGTAAAAAAACGTTTCACAAATGTTGCATCCACCATTGACCTTTCGCTTTACATTTTGCATTACGATTATTCCACAGTTAATGCCGTCCCAATAGGCCGCATTACGGGTTATGTCCATCCGTCCGTCCGCCTGTTTAACCCAGAAAAAAACCGAAATTTGTGTGGTTGAAGTGGTCCACACGGTGTGAACGTTCCCCTTGCTAACTAGATGGACGGCCGCATATATGTCGGTATAAAGGTGTCGCGAAGTTTTTGCTTGTAAGTTGTAGGCCTAATATTTAAGTTAAGTGAAGTTGTATCTGTCCGCATACAGGCGGTGAAGACGTGGGCAACTCGCTACATGCGAGGCAAGCTGCGACGGTTAGGTGTCGGAGTGGCAGATAGCAACGCCGACGCTAATGAAATGACCGAAGGAACAACGGCCGTCAACCCCTACCTGTTCCTGGCCAGACACGGCATGGCGGTCGCCGGGACTGCAGGGGCCGCTGCTGGCGGCAAGAAGAAGCTTCTTCCAGTGCCGACTGCAGCGGACAGCAACGGTGCTAGTACCGGTAACGTTGCGTCGGAGGCCGTGCCGGATGGCGACGATGACGAAAAACGCTCCGCGGCATTGATACAGTGAGTATAAAAAGTGCAGCAGATGTGCGAGGCCTTTGCATCGTTCGTTGTTCGCTCTGATTCGAGGGTATTTTGCTTTAAAATAGAAATTTTATACAGTTTATTTACACAGGCAACCAGTCAGTGAGCATTATGATTCTCTGATGGCAATCTTCCGATTGAATTTCATCATGTACCTAGTTTCTACTGCTATCTACATAAGCCTATCGTGCTTTTGTCAGAAAAATGAACACGATGATGACGATGATGTTAAGAAGATTTTGAATTTTGACGTCAGGCTTGAACGTTGCAAATTAAGACTAACCAAGTAAACGACCGTAGCTTGGGTGTAAGCAGGTTTATTGCTGAACACGTGTCAGAGATGCGCGTGCTTAAATTACAACCAAAAAGTAGAGGAGGAGAAGTGGAAAGGTGCAGCTGCAAATTTTTGAAAGAGAGATATGAGTGCTCAAAAAATAATTTTGCCTTTAATTTGCAACAAAATGGGGATCCCGGCCTCAAGTTTTGTATTTTTGAAAGAAAATTTTCCGACAGGGGGGCACTTGCTTCCTCTGCCCTCTCTCACAAAGCCGTATACTACGTTCCCAGACAGTTTGCATGGTGCTGTCTACACTGATCTGATGTATCAGATGGTTTCGCCGTTGGACCATCGATCCGTCGTCGGACCTGTACTACCGCTGGTTGGCCGTCATCTCGCTAGCGGCTATCTACAACCTGACTATCATAGTCGGACGAACCGTGCTACCCGATCTACAGGTCACCTACCGTGCCGTCTGGATCACTCTGGACTACATCTTCGACCTCATCTACATCCTCGATGTATTCGTCCGATTTCGAACGAGTTAGTGTGACGTCGATTTCAATTCTTGCTATCGGCTGAGCTTAATTATATCTCGTATCATATCATAATCATATCACTTGCTATGGCACCCCTCATCCACAGCACAGAGGCGCCACAAACTGTGCCATAAGTTAACCAAAATTTAATACTGTAACGATATGCTGTTTCTGTGCAACCGTCAACGGCACGGGCACCATAATAAGCAGCAAACAGGTGTCTGTCTCTGTCCGCCCGTCTGTCCTCCATGGCCGCCCAGAAAAGCAACAAAATTCGTGTGAACGTTTATCGCGGCAGGAGTATCCGATGTGTCGATTTCCAGCTCAAGGGTTTCGTTTACGGTTGCGCGATGCGCGGACGGTCGCACAGCGGCGACATGTTTTTCTCTAGTTATAAATGCACAAAACATCAGTTTATACAACATTGAAGAACCCCACATCGAAAACAACAAAAATCACAAAAGGTGATATTGCCCGCATCACACTGGCTGTGTGTCTATGTGCTGCTGAATAATATCACCTTTTGTAATTTTTGCTGTTTTCGATGTGCGAGTTCTTCAATGTTGCCGTTAACAAGTGTATAAACTAATGTTTTGTGCATTTATATTTGCTGTTTTATTACTAAAATACTGTTTTCCTACTGGTGATCAGTTACAAAGGTATTGCGCTTCAGATATTTTTACAGTAGCCAAGCCGCTTAAAACTGTTACTTACTACCTAATGGCGCGACTGAACAAAGCAGACGACTAGGGCTGCCGCGGGTACCTGTCGGGTACCCGGGTAATAAACTAGTTCTGCGTCGTTTGACTTATTAAGCGTAAAAATCCCTTAAAAAGCCTGACCTGTGGTTGCATTGAAGAAAAAAAGGCATATATAGCCTAATAGGCCTAAATAAAAAATTTTGCGTATATTTCACCCATTTGCCGAGAAGCTCCCCCTTGGAGGAATTTGCATAAAATTTTGCATGACGGGTTCCCTCGCCGACGTAATCAACCGTGCCAAATTTTATCTCAATCGGGTCAAGGGTTTTGATTCTGTGGGGGGTCGAATTTTTGGCTTCCCCGTAGAAAAAAGAAGTCGCCGTTAACACAGGGCTTGAACTAACGCGTTCAGCATGTGATACTGTAATTTTTGAACACTGATGACTTTCGTAAAAAATAGCGCTTCGTAAAATTGATCTGATGTGGCTTTAATTGAAGGATAATTGTCTCGATTCGTGTGACGTCACTGCGACGTTTCAGGAAACGAGTTAGGCGGCTTAGGCCTCCTACTACTTCGCAAATCTCGCAAAGTAGGCTATGCACGCGTTTCAGCTGCCAGCAAATTTTCAAGTGACGACGAAGCAAAACCTTTTGCTCCAGATACATATGCTGACACCTGTAGGCCTATCGATCAGTACATAGTTGTTGCTGTTGTCGCTCTTGCTGCTGCTAATGATGATGATGATGCTGATCGTTGTGGTTTGAAGCGTATTTGGAACAAGGTCTCGTCGTCATGGACGTCGACAAGTTGCGCCACAACTACATGTACACCTGGCAGTTTCCTATCGACTTCCTCAGTCTTCTGCCCACCGACCTGCTCTACCTGCACTTTTTCATCTCACCTGTTCTCACCTGTACTATCAAGGTGCCCCACCAGCCTGGCTGTAGCACCTTTCATATCTGGCTATTTCCATCGCTTGTCAACGTGATTAAGTTACATTATGAGTGACACTGTGATAGGCCTAAGCTACATAATTTCACCCGACCTGCTCTACTTGCACTTCGGCGTTGACTTCGCGTTCGTTCGCATCAACCGTGTGCTTCGTGTCGGCCGGATGCTGGAATTCTTTGATCGCACCGACTCGCGCACCAATTACCCACACATCTTTCGCGTCCTGCAGCTGGTCATCTACATGATTGTCAGCATCCATTGGAACGCTTGTCTCTACTATCAGATCAGCGTCTGGATCGGACTCGGCAGCGACGACTGGGTCTGCTGTATTAGTTACCTATATTAACGTTAATAAGAATACATTTCATTCAGAAAGATCATTTTTGAACGAACAGCTGTTGTCTAGAGTTGTCCAGTGTCTATAACCTACACGAAATAGCCTTTCAATATTGTAGACTACATATCGTATTATAAGTTGAATTATTGAGCAATTAGACTAAACGTGCTTGATAAATTATTAAGTAAGTAAGTAAGAAAATTTTATAGCGCACGCCGCACAATGTTGACGAAAAACCGTCAAATTTGAGGCCCTCGTTTACTGGTCAAAAGCACACATCAAAAAGCGCAAAAAAATTTTTAGAAACGCAGTTAAATGTAATAAAAATTCGAAACTGGAATGCTTAAAACAAGCGCGCGGACCAAGGTGTTGTGCGACTTTTGTACCACTACTAGGCTTATCTCGTAAGCTCAGCGCAAATTCGACCACTCCGCTATTCACAGACGCGAAGAAAATCAGAGTTGTGAATTTACAGATTTGGCGACTTGACCTAAGCTTACTTGATGCATAACTATAACAGTGTTAAATCGCGCCTTTTGAGTTATCTTACTTACTTGCTTACTTTCTAACAGGTTTACTTTGGCAAGAACGGCAGTTACCCTGGTGCCGAGACGTTGCTCAACACATACACCTATACGTTTTACTGGTCGACGCTCACTCTGGCTATGATGGGTGACGTTCCGCATCCGACGACTGTATTCGAGTACATCTTCGTCGTTGTCGAATTCCTCGTCGCGGTTCTCGTCTTCGCAACGATCATCGGAAACGTCGGCAACATCATCTCGAGCATGAACGCCGAACGCACCGAGTTCCAGGAGAAGATGGACGGTGTCAAGAGATACATGACGACTGCTGGCGAGAAGTGGAGACAAGTATTCGTGGGACCTTACTCAAGGATGAAAAATTGTAGGTCAAGTGCAAGTATTCACTCAAAGGGTAAGAATTATAGGTCAAGAGATACATGGTTCTGCGCAACGTGCACAAAAATCTTGAACAGCGAGTCATTCGGTCTGTTGAATTTAAAAGCTTCGTAGTGGTAAGGTAATTTTTGTAACGCTTTAACTGCTGATACATGTAACCTCGAATGGTTTTGATCTGCTAGAACGAGACTAACCCTAGCGTTCAGTGTCTTTTTTCTGATAACTTAAAGGTTTGATCCCCTTGCCTTGAGAAAATACCCCTCATGCACATTAACAGTTTCTGATGTTCACTTTTTCTCCTCTAGCAGGTTACAAACTCATTATGTAGGCTACTTCAACATTCACGTGTGGTTCAATCGAAAAATAAACGCCGTTTGCAGCCACTACGCGTTTTCTGAGTTGCAAGTGCACGCTAAATGTAAGTCAGGACTTACATCTTACAGGCGTTCCGCCCCCAGACCTGGAAAAGAAGAGTACAGGTAAGTAATAGCAATTTACATAGCGCCAAATCTCACACAAGAATCAGGGCGCAGTGTTTGAGGCTTTGAGTTTGAGTCTTCAAATTTTCAAAACCCACGTCGTTTATATGTGTTGCATTTCGGCGAAACTTAAACGGTCACTGTGCGATGTGTGCGTGTATTTGCGCAGGTGGTTTGATTATTTGTGGAGCAATAAGCAGACTCTGGACGAACAGCAAGTGCTCGGATCTCTGCCGGAGAAACTGAAGGCGGAGATCGCTATGCAGGTGCGTCAAAAGTTTCTACATAACTGTCACGTCCATCCACTGCTGGTCTACTGCATTCGCATCTGCATCAAGTGCCAATTTTCAGTTTAGCTGGTCAAAAATCAGGCTTAGGGCTGGGTAATTAAAGTTCAGCAAATCTAGTGGGACAGCTGCGTAAAATGTCGGCACTGCAGGGTCGACAAATTTTTCCAGTGTTACACGTGTAGTACAGTATACGCACAGCGTTTTGTGTACATCGCAACAAAGCTGGTTACCATCGGCGTAATACATATTGCTTATCATCTAGGTTCACTTGGAGACGCTGAGACGGGTCGCCATTTTCCAGGAGTGTGAGTCGGGCCTGTTGGTCGAGTTGGTACTGAAGCTGAAGTTGGCCGTGTTTAGTCCCGGTGACTACGTCTGTCGCAAGGGAGACATCGGCAAAGAACTGTACATCATCAAACGCGGCAAACTGACCGTTGTTTCCGACGACGGGTCGACGGTCTTCGCCACCCTAGCCGAGGGAGTTGTATTCGGCGAGATCAGTATACTCAACATTGCAGGTACGGAACTACAGATACATGTTAGTATATGCACGTTTAAGGAGCCGAAGTTCCGTTACTTCTTTGCTTCTATGTTGCTCGTAACCTGCTTACGTAGATCACTGAAAAGTCAAAAAACAGTTTCCGAGAATTCAGAGTACAGACTTGTTCTCTGTGTACAAACCAGGTCTCCCTCCGATCGACCGGAAAGATGTGGTGGAATTTGGCTCTTTAGAAGGGATGCCAATTTTAGCTGTTTGAGATGCGGCTGCTGTTAAATGGTTGAAATGGTTAAATGCTATAGCTCTTCATGGGAAACCCATCTCAGAGCTACGGAGCGTCACCCGCCGTATGGGATCACACAGTGTTACCTGCCACCCGAACAAGTGAACGCGCCCCGCCTTAACCCCAGCTATATAGGCCGCTACTCGTATTACCTACCCCGAAGGGATGGAAGGCTGAGTTGACCTAGGCGGCTGGTTGCATACCGAAATGGTTTACCTGCCCGCAGGCAGTCACCCATCCGAGTACTAATCCAGCCCGGCGTAGAGCAACTTCGTTGATCGGATGAAACGCGTTACCGCTACGCTACGCCACCAACCCAGTACTTATATTAGCCTTGACCAAAGCTTGTACGGTCTGCAATTTCAGCAGGTCTTAGCGAATTGCAGAGTGGTCAATGAGTCTTTTTCTTGAATAAGTCTCTTGATGCAGGCCTATTTTCATTTATTTTACGTGACTACGTTTCATCCTGAAACAAATATTTTCTTCGAGAACGTCCATAATCACGTGTTGAGTAGGCTAGACGATTCGCTATATGCGAGTGGGAGCTTTTTACTGGGACTCAGATTATTATCATCCGTCATAATTTTAGTTGTTGTGCGTCACTGCAGGCAACAAGAACGGCAACCGGCGTACGGCGAACATCCGCAGTGTCGGATACTCCGATCTGTTCGTGTTGTCCAAAGAGGATCTGTGGGAGGCGCTACAGGAGTACCCCGAGGCCCGTCAGCGCCTGCTGGAAAAGGGTCGTCAGATGCTACGCAAAGACAATCTTTTGGATGAGGAGGTTTGGGCGTGCACGCTTCTGTCGTGCAGCGATACTTTTCTTGTCATCTGTGAAATTTATGCATTAACTCTAAAGTATCTAAACTGTAGGATCTTCGAAGTGAATCCTAGATTAAGATGTTTTTCAAGAAGGTGACTAAAAATGGTATTTGGCGGCCATATGCCCTATATTTCTGCAAATTAAAAGGTCAAAAACTAACATAATCGACTATAGAATCGGTATAATCGAATTCGGCATTATCAAACAACGTTAAAAAGTCAGGTGCTTAGCATTTAATTACCACAGGATATCTTAAGAAACTTATGAAATAACTTTGTTTAAAAATGCTATCCGACTACTAGGGGCTTATTTCGAGAGCTCTTAGGCCTGTTAGGCCCCTCCTACAGTAGATGGAGAGAATGAAGGAACTAGACAGAATAATATAAAAGTTTAAAGTAGTATTATGTGTTGGAAATACTTGTCTCTTTTTTTCTTTTGTGTGGCTTTTTTTGTGCCGACCGCTAAGCTGTAAGCTTAAGGTCGGCCTTTTGTCGTGATTGTCGTCCGTATATCGTCCATCACGGACGTATTGTTTCTAAACGGTGCGAGATAGGGTCTAAGTTAATATTAATTAGGCTTACCAATAGAAAGTAGCATACGCCCTATCAGTATCAGATGACATAAGAATCATCGACCTTGGATGACCTTTAACATCAGTGACAACCAGTACGGTCGGCCCCACCCTAGCGACAGCTGGGCTTTTCGTTTCTGTTATTAGTAAAAGGATCGAGCTGAGGTGGAAAGCTGGTTTGATCTGGTATTTACAGTCATTTAGATGAGCTGTATCAATGGCGCGTGTCAGGTGGCAAGCCGTCAGGAGCTGGAGCAGCTATCTACTGACGAGAAACTGGTCCGACTGGAAAAGTCACTCGACGAAACGTTCAACAGCCTTATGGCGCTCAAGGACAGGTTAGAAGAAAAGTAATGATTAAAGTCTTTTCAGAGCGGCAAGGCCCATGCGGCGGCGCTGATCGCCGTTTCCTTAGCCATCAGTCAGACACCAGCTTACACTGCGAGACCACGGGTACGGCGTTAGCGCATCGCGCTCCGGCAGCTATCGCTGGTTCTGACTGTGCCTACCCAAGAAGGGATGGCCAGGTTGAGTTGATCTGGACGGCTGGCTGGTTATAGACAGAGATGGTTTACCCGTCTCCCGACGGTCATTCTCACGCATCCTATTCCAAGTACAGGCCCGGTGCAGATCGAGTAATTTTAACTTCGTTGATCGCGAGTTCCATGGCAGCGCTTGCGCTTTAGTTAACCATCATAGGCCTACAGGACTTCAAATCACAGTAAGAAAAAACTTTATTGTTTTAGCTCTGCAAAAATCATATTTAAATTTGCTACATCAATATAATTATTGCATTATTTCCTGTATTCAGTTGTTTTATTGTCTTGGATGTGACCGCATTGCGGGTATTGGGCGTCTTTCCGTCTGTTCGTTCGTCTGTCTGTACCGTATATGAGCTTATGAACTCGAAAACGAAAAGCACAAAAAATTTAATTTTCAGTTCGTGTTGCGAAGTGCACTGTAATGTGTATAGCGGGTACCCGTGCATAGCTAGGCGGCCGGCCGCACATGTCGATATTGGACCAACACACTTTTTTTCTACTTTTTACTATCTCGTATTCTTTTATTGGCGTTTTTAATATGTTTTACAATTGTAAGCACGTGTGTTGTTGGCTGACCTATAGGTTCAACGGAGTTCAGCAGCAGTTCAAACAACGCATCACCAAGGCCGAGAAGGAGCTTCGCAACGAACACGAAGCTCTGACCATGCAGAGACTCTCCGTACCACAGCAACACGGCATCACACACTGAACACGATGTTTCAGTGGCACAGACAAAGGGGGGGGCAGGGGACCCAGGCTGCCCCCAATCCTCCAGACAAAACATGAGCATACATTTAAGCTACACTAAATTTGCCAATTTGGTCAGTTTATTCTCGGTAAAATAATTAAAACTGTTGCAACCATATCTCATTTTTAAAGCTAAAGTGCACAAAATTCAATTTTGGCTGGGGTTCCGCCCCAGACCCCACTGGTAAGTTTACAGCGCTCATCCATGCCCATAGCTAGATTAGGGGATTCTAAATTCTAACGGAAAGGAAGGAAGGGAAGGTGAGAAAAAGACAGGGGAGGGAG
>Ga0056128_1006260_pt1 | contig 15029 bp, 7 predicted proteins | sample WorMetLIZISLAND2_FD_71113 | JGI IMG/M metagenome (GOLD analysis project Ga0056128, IMG submission 71113) | Marine gutless worms symbiont microbial communities from Max Planck institute for Marine Microbiology, Germany - Olavius geniculatus... ...
GTTTTAAAATTCGTAAAAATGCGTAAATTTTAAAATTCGTTGGCCGTTTTAAAATGCGTAAAAATTCGCGAATTTTACGAATTTTTTAAAATTCGTAAAATGCGCATTCTTGGTCTATGAATGGCGCGATCAACCAAACGCTGAGGCACTTTGCCCCACTCAGCGACAGTGGCTTTCTGTAGCTGGTTGACTGTCGTGAATCGTCAACATTAATAGGCCATCTGTTGAAGGGCATTCCGAACAGCATAATCAACTGGATTTAAGCCTGGGTGTTCTGGGGGACACATGCCAGGCTCGATCAACGTTGATCTCGCAACCGGTCAGTGGCGTCGCCGGCTTGAGTGCCTCATCTGACATTTCACAACGTAGTGTAGCGACACACTTGAGGTGTGATGGGATATGTAATGACAGTTTTATTACAAATTGTCTCCTGATTCTGACAGTGAAAGAATTTTGAAAATCGGTTAATATTACGTGAAGTTATGAGGCGTACAATAAATGGTGCCATTTTTTGGCTTACCCTGTATAGCAATCAACAGACTGTGCATTTTCGGCTAAGCCTATACGCGAATTGGTTTTGGTCATTGCATTATGTGCCCCCTAGGTTTGATTGAGTTTGGATGGGTCCGTAAAGTAACCAGTTGGGTTGGGTGAAACAACAAATGCCCCTGTCCGGTTCGGCGTATGAGCCGTGATCAGCTGTTTGCTAACGCGGCCGTCCCAATAGGTCGAATTATGGGTTTTGCCCGTCCGTCCGTCGATTTCCTTGTATGTCTTGCCCATATGCTCCTAACTCAAAAACAAAAAGGCGCAAAAACAAAACTGGCAACAACATTTCTGTTGGTGGTAGTAACCGCGGTGCGTCGTTTTTACTGACGCGTGCGCTACGCCGCTAGATTGAACCGACAGTTTGTCAGCTTTTGAGTGCAGATTCTCCATTGTATTGTATTGTATTGTACAGCTACACTGTAGGCGTCTATGGCACAATTGTCGTCTGTCTGTCGTCTGTCATATATGTACTGTGGCTAAACGGTAGGTCGTAGAAGAAAACCTTTTGCACGAATTATTAGCCACGTGTCTTAAACATAGGCGTGCAAAATTTCAGCGATCTACTGCAAGGGGAACATTTTCAAATCTGGGGTTGAATGGAATGGAGGCCAGAGGAGGTAAGAAAAAATGTGCGTTTCTAACAAGAAAAACTGGCCATATCTCGGAAACGGTAAGAGACAGGGCCAAGGTTACTACTGATCAGTGATCACTAATAAGAAAATGCATACGCTTTTTCACATGAGATGAAAATCATCGACCTTGGATGACCTTGAAAGTCAGTACTGCAACAGGAACTGTATAGGCTGTAGCGCGTCTTCCCTAGCGACAGCTGGACTTTCTTGTGTCTAAAGGTTAAAAGTCAAAGATCAAGCTTACCGAGCGCAAAAACCTTTAGAAAAGGACGCATAATACGGGCTATCCCACTAACCAGATAGTTTTTACGCCAGCTAAAAAATAATAAATATGTAGGCGTAATGTACGCAAATACACTGTAGGTAAGCGGACGTATAAAAGTAAAATATGTCGGCACTGGCCAGGCATTTTCAAAAATTCTGCCAGTGAGTTGAATGTCATAATACCGTCACTTGAGAAATATGCCCCATTTGCTATAGGCTATCGCCCGAAAAAGCGCTGCCCTGCTTTTCGTCAGTTTAGTTACATGCCAAAGCTTAATCTTAGAAGCATATTAGTCCACATTCCCTATATTTCACACGTTCAGAACGGGCGGACTACATTGCACACGCCTATAGAGAGGCCTACACTCAACAAAAAACAGGCGTCACCATGCAAACTCTGCGAGACACAGCGCGTGACACGCCCCAATGACACGAAGTTCAACACGGACAACACAAACTTTGTTGTACCAGGAACTGAAAGTGATCGAGACAGACAATTAAATCGGTGCTGGGCTGTAGCCCGTGGCGACGCGTGACGTAACTGCATAATATGCTCCTCTGCATGGAATCCAAAACCTCACGTGTCGAAATCACAAAAAGACTAAAAAACGCAAAGTCTTTCTTGAGTCAGAGGACCCATAAGATCTCCGTATCCTTAGCAATCAACCAGACACCAGTTTACAACGCGAGACCACGTCAGCGCATCGCGCCGTGACTGTGCGTCTGCCTGAGCCCAGCTATCACTGGTAGGGACCTAATAATTGTGCGAACCAAAGAAGGGATGGCCAGACTAAGTTCATCTGGGTAACCGATTACATAATATGGGCTATACCGAAATAGTTTACAGCTTTACCGTCCATAGACGGTCAGCCATCCACATATACCGGACTTGGCGTCGGTTAACTTTGTTGATCAGACGCAACGTGCACGACCACTACAATAACCCGCCACCTTAATACACCGTGGTCCACAAAAACGTGCCGCTCTTTATTTTTTAAATAGCTCCGAGAAACAGTAGCCGATTTTGATAATTTTTGGCATGCGACATCAAGAAAAAACGCGACACAAATGACTTTGGTTTTGGCCACCTCACTTTAATACTGTCGCTACACTACCTTGTGAAATGCAGAAGTCGTAGTTTGGCCATTTACAACAATGATTTCATACTGGTTAGCCCACGCGTCGGCTCAGAAATAATTAACTGCGTTATGGGTACGATGTGTCGTCTGTCAGTAACGAATGTATTGATACTATTGTGGCTAAACCGTACGTCGTGTATAGGTCCTCCTTAGTGCGTCCAGTTAGCTGCACAGGAGTCCGCCGTCGACCTGTAAACAAGCCTGTGCTATTACTCCATATAGCAGCGTCACCACAAAGTCAGTCAGTCTGGGAAATCGCTTTCTTCCGCGGCCGAAAGTCGGAAGCAGGCCTTCTGTCCTCGGACATAGGCGTTATCCGCGTTACGGCTGGCCCGTTCTAGCTACAGCTGGGCTTTTTGTTACACTATCATGATGGGAGAACAAGCGTCAGTATGTCCCGTATTCTATGCCTGTCATGTTCCAGATGACCCAAAAGCTTTCTCTGAGTGCATTCTGACCGGGTCCTGTCCACGTCAGCATGTACACTGGGGAAGCTGGGGATCATCATCTCATGCTATAGGGTCGTCACGGCGTAATATTAAGCATCCATCATTATTTTAGAATGTAGGCCTAATAAATACCGCAGTCCAGGTAACAGCACAGGCTTGTTTACAGGTCGACGGCGGGACTCCTGCGCAGCTAACTGGGCGCACTAAGGAGGACCTATACACGCCTAGGTCTATACAGCCATAGTTCACACAAGCAGCTAGACACGCCAAATAATCAATCATTGTATACATCAGCGAGCGGTCCACATATCGGGTGTATAGGCCTATGCATGGCGTGCATGATGAGAGTGACGAATTTACTTGCTGTCTGCTTTATAGGGTTAGTAGGGCCATAGCTGAAAACGGGTCTCTGGGTCTCGATGTGACCAGATCATGCAGCAATTCAGCAATTCAGACCGGGTCGTGTCTTGAGTAAAACTAGTCCTGGTTGTGTGCCAATTCTACATTTCGTCAACGACGTCAACAGTGCAGGATGAATAAAATAGGCGTGGACGCCTCCACCCGCCTCGACAACAATGTGAACTGATAAGCTAGCCTATTACAATCTGACTCGGACGAGTACGCAAAGGCGGACGGCCGCATAGATGTCAGCACAAGGCGTGGTGACATTTTTGCTTGAAAGTAAACAATAAATTCGAGCTATTGCTCACGAGACGCGCAGAAGCCTATAGCAGTTCCGGTTTAGTAGTTTAGCTGAAAAGTGAGGTGTTCGAGAGTACCCAAATTTGTTATCTCCGTACACAGAACCCTTGAACCCAGGAGGTCAAAACTCAAGCAGTTAAAATCTACGTTTTATGCTAAAAATTTCACGCACATGTTGTCCTGGTCTATACCTATTACATGCAGTAATTTCGGCACAATCCACTGTCGAACTATATCTGTCACGGCCTAAAACCGTGAAAAACAAAAGCCCAGCTGTTGCTAAGAAAGAGACGCTACAGCCTATACAGTTTTTGTTGCAGTACTGACTTTCAAGGTTATCCAAGGTCAATGATTTTCATGTCATTTGAAAGGCAATATGCGACTTTCCTTACTTACTAGTGACTAACAGTAACCTTGGCCCATCTCTCACCGTTTCCGAGATAACACCGGTTTTCCATTGAAAAACACACATTTTACCCCCCCCCCACCCACGGACGGAAGGACGACAGACGACAACGATGCCAAAGACGCCTTACAGCTTAGCTGTGTCTCGTCAAAAACCACAAAACACTTTTTTGGATTTCAAGGTTGTTTAAGGTGGTCAATGTAAGTGCCCCAGGAAAGCAATGCATGCATGCATGGATGTAACGATAAGTAGCAAGTATGTGTCTATGATCTATCTGCAAACATTTTTACACTAAATTAGTGGATAGTAGCAGAAATCGCGCTTTTTAAGCAATACCCAAATTTTACGGCCCTAAGAAGGCATCAAAATGATTAGGCCTATGCGCCACAAGTCCGCGAAGTACAAAGGTAAACCTAATTAGTTGTCAGTTTTGTCAAAACCGGAGAAAACGACAAAATGCTACAAAACAAGTTGTAAAAGTCAAACAGACACTTAAAATGCCGAACAAAAGCTAGCTGCATATGAGGAACGGCCGGCCCCCCCCCCGTTGTTGCCAGGCCTGTCGAGAGCCACAGAAGGACCTGGGGAAACATTCTTGCAGCCCTCAAACATTTTCAAGGGGCCCCTCTGGGGAGAAAATTTTTAGAATTTTTCTTTCCAAAATGGTACATTCTGGCATACTGTATATTTCTGGCTGACGGCGGGGCCCCCAAATGTCGCGGGGTCTGGGGTAGCTAACCACCCCCCTATATCCCACCCTCTCGACGGGTCTAAGCATCGCATGGCATCGGGCCCCCAGAAAGTTAATCCAGCCCTGCCTCTGGACGAAAAGCATCAGAGGGGCTTCGCCCCTGACCCTGACCAGAGGCTCTGCCTCTAGACCCCGCTGGAAGCTCTGCCACCAGCACCCCCCGTTATAGGCTTGCGCTACGTATATAGGCGCTCGCCATGGGCCGTGCCCCCTCCCGCCAGATAAGCCCTCCCTATATTGTGGGCTAAAGCCGCTACTGAAAATGAAATTTAGCTATAAATTTTGCAGTGCCTAAAAAATAAATGCAAATTCTTACTGCACACTTCATTTCCTCCCTATCGTCCCCTTTCTCTTTCTCTCCTCCTTTTCCTTCCCCTCTTTTCCTTTTCCTTTCCTGCGGGGAAGGGGAACCCCGTTTTATGACGGGGTTGCCAACTTCCCATTTCCTTTTCGTCCCTCCCCTTATCTCCCCTCAGTCCTTGCCTTCCCCTTTCCCCCTCTCTTCCCTTAGAAGTAGGCCTGGGCCCCTCAAATCCAGCTGCTATGGAGTCTAGGGGCCAGAGCTCTGTAAGCTCCCGATCCCATCAGCGGGGTCAAAAATTAAAGGCGTAGCCCCAGCCGAAATCGAATTTGGTGCATTTTGGTGTTAAAAGATGACATCTGGTGGTGACAATGTTGATGATTTTCCTCAGTATTTGACTTGCTAAAAACGCTACTGCAACAAATTCCTACTACAAACGTAGGCCTACTCGTCACTTCCTAGGCCTACTGCACATTAAAAAAATTGGGCCCTGAACGTTTGCAGGATTTAGGCCTATCTAGCTATTTTGAACTCGTCCAACTCTAAAACTGTCGCGTCACAAAGTTCTCTTTGTTATAGGCCTACGCATTCACGTGCAGCACCTTTCGGGGACATGATCATACAACAAAGGCATTGTTCTTCAGTAACTCGATCAACAGCGGTCCTCGCAGGCAATCTCAGCAATAATTTAGGCCAGCTGTGATAAGCAAGCAACATTAATATCATGTGGCGTCAGCACATGACGTGGCCGACATTCAAAAAGTTGCGTCATTCATGCACGCGGACCGACGCCGAAGTCTGATGTCAGCGCGGCGAGGCATTGCAGTACAGCGTAGAACATGCAAGTGCTCGCCCCGGGTGCTGCGGCCGACTGTAGGCGGAATATACACGTCATTACGAAACGCCGCTTTACGCACCGCATACTTCGCTTCCGGAAAATAGTTCACACACAGAGTTCCGCATTTCGGCATAAAACACGACATCTCTTTTAAGTTAAACCAGTTTTTCGACGACAAGTCCGACTGCTGACATTTTTCTGTAGTTTCTTGTGTTCTAACTTAACTTTTGTCGTTTAACGCAGCCATATATTATTCCGCCAGGCGTTGTCTTGAACCGTGAGTCACCGGTGATCAGCCGGCCGTTGGCTGCGTTGATGTTGCCCGTTCATTCGCCTTAGCAGCGAAGATGGCTGATGTAGTTTTGTGTTAGTTTGCCGGCCGAAACTGCGGACATTTGTCGCAGTTTCTGCCACTCGGCGTCGCCGTTGAGGAGTTGGGTCGTCGTCGACAGTCGGTCGACGGACGGAGCTGGACACTGGTCACTGACCTCGTCGCTGGTCACGTCCAAACGCGTCAAGGATACGAGACGCTCGTTGTTTGGAGGCCGGTTTTTTTAACGATTTCTAGAACTTTCAGACTCAGTTCGTCACGGACAGGTGTCGAAGCTGCTGTTTCGATGCAAGACTGGACGTCTAGTGACACCGGTTTCACTGCAAAATTACTGTTAACTGTGTTTGACTGCGAAGTGCTGGTGCAAGTTCGCGTCTCCTTGGTGCTATAGTGTAAATCGGTCTGCTGACGTCATATCATCATCAGAATGTCCCATCAGTCGATTGCGTGTGTGTGCTGCAATCGTATGCAGCATTGAATCGTTTCTTATTATTGCTGTGATATTAGGAAATCATATTGACGACAATCCGTCCTTGTGTGTACGAACAGTTGCATTCTAGTCACTGTTATTGTGTGGTCTACTCTGTATCTGTGAATATCTGTAGTCACCGAGAGCTGGGATTGTGACCTGCTACGGTGTCTGAGCTAGTTCAGGGGAGAGTTTTCGTTGGCAGTCATTTGACACAGTGTTTCTATGAGCTCGTCACGCCTGCGGCTGCGCAGAGCCAGCTTTTCACTGAACTTGCCAAAGCATGACGTCTATAAAAGTACCACCGGATTACATGGTCTTCATGGGATATCATCGTTGGCCAGCAACTTGACGCCAGATATCCAGTCGCCGACTGCAAAGCCACTGCTTGTTGATCCTGCTACAGTTGGTGCTAACGTTGTCCGTATTGGTAGCTACCTGGTGTGTGGGGATGTGAAAAGCAGTACAGGTTCACAGGGTTCATCGTCACACCGTGATGCTGTGAACGTCATCACTGAAGAACAATTCACCTGCAAGGTAGTATGTTATCATAAATGTATTAAAGTGTTTTTTGGATGCAGCAAATATCACAGTGTCACTGCTGTTTTGTTTGATCTGAAACTCCCTAGTTTTAACACTATTATGCACAATTTTCGTCATGTATACAGTGCACACTGGTGGTCGTCTGGCAATATGTTGGTAATTAATCTCAGAATCATTGGAATTGTTCCTATGTGTAGCTGATGTGTTTTGCTGACTGTGTTTGTGTTGCTGACACATAAATAAAGAGCGGAAACTGGCACCTGGCATCAGTTTTCACATGGATCTTGCTGCTAGTTTGCAAAGTTGTTACGGGTACTGGAAATGTCAAAATGCGTACAGGTCTGGATAATACATGCACTACATTACCTGTATATAACATTAGCTGCTTATCTATGAGTAGACCTGTAAGCGAGAGCGAGAGTGAGAAAAGCGAGCGAGATTTGTCTATGAGCGAGCAAGAAAATAGCTGGTGAGTCGCTTACGGGTCTATCTATGAGCAAATTATCATGACTTGGCATCAACAATCAATCAATCAATCAATCTTTATTTCAGGTAAAAACCTATATCATCTAAGCCTAAAAGTAAAAAGTAAGAAAAAGAAAATATATATACATGCACACACAAAGAGCAACACAAACTAGCAGCAAGATCCATGTGAAAACTGATGCCAGGTGCCAGTTTCCGCTCTTTATTTATGTGTCAGCCCTGGCTTAATTTGAGCTCATTATGATATACACGTGTGACAGAATTGCATCATGTCTGTAAAAAATCCTGCTGTGGTGAAGCAGCAGAATGGTAAAACTGTTAGTTAAATTTTTATGTCTACAGACAGACGTCATCTGAAGAGTTTGTTGCTTTGTGCTGTGCTGCAGGTGTTGCCATTAGACAGATATCGCGAGATATTGGCACCGTACTTCCGGCTGGGTTCACATGTTGGTGTCGTCCAGTTACAAGAGGTGATCGTCGGGGCATCGTGTGCGTATGCATTTTTTGCACGGCACTATGGAGATCTGCACTCGCACGTGCGGGCAGCTCGTCGGCTCAAAGATACGGATGCGGCGCATCTCTTTGGGCAGATTGCTGCAGTTGTGGCGCACTGCCATGAGTCGGGCATTGTTCTGCGTGACTTGAAACTGCGCAAGTTCATCTTCAAGGACCCAGAAAAGTGAGTGTTAAACTGATTTTTTGTAGTACTTTGGTTTTGGTGCAATAATTCATCTGTACTCCAGTTAAAAATTAATGTGTAATGTGCAAATACTTGCAGCTAAGTGCAGTAAGCAGATGTTTGCATGATTTATACTTGGTATGGTGCACACTGTTGATGCTAGCTCTGGCTTTTATTTAACTGTCATACTTTTTCCTTGCTACTCTAGAACTAAACTTCTGATAAATGTTGATACCAGACAGGATAGCATGAGGATGCCGTTCCATCATGCAGCCAGTAGCTTTAAAAGACTCAATGCATGAGATGCAGTTTGTGGTTTAAGTCTTCATGCAACTACTGATGTTCAGCTGCAGTTGTGTTATTATTTATTTTACAGCATTTGCTTTGACAGACTGTCGGCCTCATTTTGTTGTGATATACATGGTTGCGTATTATTAGTGAAACCAGTAACAGAGCTTCATGCTGAGTACACATGTGCCTGATAAGAAGTGACATTTTCAAGTGCTTGTTTAAAGTATACTACTGTGCTGATTGTTAGTAAGTCATTGATGTTAGTGTTGAGTTGTTGACTTGCTGTTGAATGTTGTGTAGGACGCAGTTGATGCTGGAGAGTCTTGATGATGCACGAGTCCTCGACACTGACTCCGATGATGATTTCATGTCTGATCGTCATGGGTGCCCAGCGTACGTCAGCCCTGAGATCCTTGCTGCAGCTGATAGCACATATTCCGGCCGTGCTGCAGACATCTGGAGTCTTGGGGTTATTCTCTACACGATGCTGATTGGTCGATATCCATTTCACGACAGTGACCCCATCTCTCTTTTCCGTATGATCCGCAATGGTCGGTATGCTATTCCGAAGCGTGCCGTGTCCGAGCAGGCGGAGTGTCTGGTCCAATGGTTACTGTGCTGTGATCCAGCCCAGCGACCATCGGCCAGTGAGATCCTGCATCATCCTTGGTTTGACCTCTGCCGAAGGTCACCGTCACGTGCTAATCGCTACTATCTTGACAAACTTGATCACAGCAGTAGCGGTGGCAAAGACATCGGTGTTGAACACCGTGTCGGACGTAACGTAAATTGTGATCAGATCGTTCCGCAGGGAACGAACAGCAAAGGCAGCATGAACGATTTCAGTCTTGATTAGTAGTTATTTATAATCATCGATCGTGTTGGTGAGTAGTCGTATGACTCAGCAGTTGTTTGTTTTGTGAATAATTCTACTGTTTGTGGCAGTAATTCAATTCAGTTAATAAAGTGCTTTTGCATTAGCTGTCCTCAAACCTGTGGGACCATGATAGTGGCAGTATAAACTGATTGTTGAGTTTACAGCTCAGATGTCCTATATGTACTAAATTGGTTGTGCCCACTGCCCAGTTTTCACGTGTTGAGTATTTTGGAAGAGATGTTGAGTGAATTAATGCCCAGTAGTAAGAAGATATTGTTTACTGTTGTGATAAAAGATTTTCAGAAAAAAATGTAGTTTTTAGGACAAACTGTGTTGAGTATCAAAAGTAAAATATCTTATGAACTGTCAATGAAACGATTATTCATATTCGCTGCACAGGATTTCCTTAGTTGACAGTTATTTTTCAGTATTTTCGACAGATATTTTGCCGTGACAGCTTGTTTAATTTTTTATTTCAATGCATAAAAACAAATTAATTTAGACAGTCAACAAATTACAAATTGGCTGCAGAATAACATCAGTATATAGGCCTAATGTATTGGAGCTATATGAAGATGCCTGCAGTGCGTATCTATTATCTAGGGAATTAGCAAGCTTGAGTCTTAAAGTTCCGGAGTAATTTCGATGCGCTTTGTTGGAATTTATGAACAAAAATTTTCTCACACTTGTAAAGCAGTGTAATTTGGCTACAGAGCAGTGATCTAATTCTGCATGCTGCAATTGGTTGTGGACTGTGGAACAATTTGGCTTTTTTCTGTGAAACTGATCACTTACTGCAAGAATCTGCAGTTTCTAGCCTGGTGTAAAGATTGTGTTGTTACTGTTAGTATTGTTGCTGATGCGTACAGTACTTAGAAGCAGTTACAACTTGTGCTAGATGTCTGTAACCGCAGCGTGCATACTGTTAGCATTTTCCCCTTGTGCCGTATTCTTACATTGTGCAAAACTAATGTGCTGCAGCACTTTATATGTTCTTTGTTATTGCATAGAATGAATAGATGTATTAATTTATAATTTCCAACCATACGGTGTTGTTCGTTCATTAACTTAATAGTTGGAAATTTGTGGTTATGCAAATTACTTTTTTTAAGTGCAGTTGATTTAATCATATTCCTTTGGTGCTTTGGTGATGTGAAGGGCATCAATCCTGTGAAAAACCATCTGCAGCAGTTTTTATAAGTCTGCTTTTGAAGACTCAGTGTATAGTGGAATAACTCGGGAAAATGTGCTGTTAACTGAAAACTAACCTCTAAAGAAACCAGAATCAAGAGAACTAGTAGTAGCATACTTAGTTAATGTTATTCATTAAAAATGCATCAGTTATGTCTGTCTACCAGTATGTTTGAATTTTGTAGTTTAGTTCTCATTTCAGAAATTTTTAATAATATAGCAGGTGCACAAAATGCTTTATAAACCCAAGGAATGGCCTAGTTAAACGAGCAAATTGCATCTATAGCTCAATACTGATATTTGAAGAAAGTGCATTTGAACTAGAAAGTCGACGTATTTAGTTATGCCACAGTTGCGTGGTGACCCCTAGTGAATACATTTGAAAAAATGACGTCTTACCGTGTTGGCCTTCCAAACATTACAGTTAGCGATGGGTCGTGGACATAAGACACAATGCCATAAGGGAAACAAAAGTTTATTTACTTGTAAGCCTCAATATGTCTCTCTGTTGACAGTTCGATACACAAGTAATTAATAATAAACTCAGAGCTCGAACCTAACAGCCTACATTTAGGCCTAAGCCAAACAGTCCGCTTCTGCAGGTGTAAATTAAGCCATTAACGAGCTGTGAAAACAATTAGCATTGTATTATATGCAGCTATTATCAGTCACTAGGCCGGTGGTTTGAACGTTTTTATTACTTTTGAAATTTTAAGATCTGACAATTGCGCTGAGAAAGACTGCAAGAATTAAGCCTAGCTAACGCAAAGGGGAACGCGCAACAGCGGTGCATGTTTGAAGGCCCACTGTGAGCATACTCTAAGCTCAACAATCCCTGCAACTGACACTGGGAACGATGCATTCACATACGCCAGATCGCGCCACCTTACGCGTGGCTGCTGCCGTATGAGTGGTCGAATGCGAGTATTTTGAACGGGGTGCCCAAGTTTGACGTTCCCGTACGGAGAATTCCTTGAACACAAGGAGGCAAAATGTAAACTAGGCCCTAGTTAAAACTACGTTTAATGCTGAAAGTTTCATACACAGGCTGTCCCGGTCTATCTCTATAGTGATTTCGTCGCAATTCGCTCTTGAAACTTGAAATGCGTGTCGCAGACAAAAATCGCCAAAATCCATAAAACCCTCTATTTTGGCGTTTAAGGTCATCTGAAGTCATTGCTTTCAGTGCTAATCAAAAGCCAGTGTAGGACTTCCTGTTAGTGATTAATAGTAAGGTAGGCCCTATCTCGCACCGTTTTCGAGATACAGCGACTTATTGGCTGAAAATCACAAATTTCCCACCCCTTCTTATTTAGCGCCCTTGATCGCTGGGGGTGACCCCTGTGTAATTTATGGAAAAGCTTTACGGATCCTAAAACTAGAGTCTTCCAAGCAGCCGATGGTGAAGATTTGGTATCTTGCACCGTTATTTGATTGATCCAGCCGTGTGACAGACAGACCAAGGAGACCTTTAATTCTAGCTATTATCGAGTTGTCCATGGACAGACGGACAGAATTGCGATGGCTAAGACGCGCTACAGCAGTAGCTGCTGCTGTCGTGCCTAAAAGTTGACTTGATGATCCACATGCTGATAGGCCTCCAAACGTGTAGGCTTAAATCTGAATTTGCCGTGATCGCAAGCACGAAATCTCAATATGCGCAGTTAAGCTACTTTGGAAGTTTGGACTGATAGATCTACTTAATTGGGCGTTTGGAATTTGAAGTTGGGGGGCAAGGGCCAGGGCACATGACATTGTGGGGCAATAAATTTTTGTGGGTGGGCCAAATGTCGACCTTTATTTCAGTTGTTTTGTGCATCGAGAAAATGCAGCCGGGTCTTGGGGCAAGCCCTGGTCGGGGGTTAGGGAAGCAAAGCCCCACTGAAGCTGAAACAATTAGCTTTTGGACATGCAATGGAAGCCGCAAATTTGCCTGTTTTTTAAATATTTGGAAACGCAAAACATCACATATCAGTGCTGTCTTGCAAAAATGACGTTTAATAAGTCACACGTGACATTGGCATGCGTAGCAGTAGGCCCTACCAGCCAGTACCAGAAGACACTTCATCAACAACAAAATTTTTCCTGGGGGAGCAAATGGGGGAGGGCAAGGGCACGGGTCCCCCTTGCTTTCCCCCTCTGTCGCCGCCCATGATTAGTCGACTGTTCGATTTATCTTTCGCGGTTAGCTCTGGGATAACTGACACATTCGTGACGCTCGTTCTGCTTAGGCTAAAACAACTGGAATAGGCCTACCTCAACATAGAGCTTCCATAGGCCCCTACGGCAAGCCTTTATCGACTCCACACATTAAAGCCTAAAGCAGCTAGAAGACTAGTATACATACTGGGCTATGATTTTTTCTGTATTTTTTAATCTTAAGTGGTGTCAAAAAACGCCAGCCCCTCCCCCCTCTGCGTACGCTATCTGCACGGTCACTACAGTGGCGCAGCGTCAGTTCAGCAATTATTGGCTGGGTCTCACTTTCTTCATCTTCGTTTGCCTTTCCTCCTTTCCCCTATAGCCTCCTGTCCGCTTTTTCTTTCCTTTTCTGTCCCTCCCTTCCCCTTAGAGGTAGGGCCCGTTAACTCTAGTTGGGAGGTCTGAGGGAGCGCTGTAAGCCCAGCTCTCCCTAAATGACGCCCCTGGGTGACTGGTCACTTGGCCTGTAGATTGTGTCGTCAGCATCGCCAGTATCTTCGCGGCGTTTTCTGCTGTCGAGCGAACATGTTGTAGGAGCTGATGCCGGCAGCAGCAGCAGCGACAGCAGCAATGGTCGGCCGTTCGTCGTCTTTGACCAGTCTGTAGGTCGACTCACTGGCACGACTGCGCGATGTCAACAGCTGTTCAGCAGGCTGCAGTCGTATTGTTGTCACACTCTTTGCTGCCAACTGCACACGACACGCCGATCAGTTCATAGGGGGGGAGGTGATATATTAAAGAAGCTGGAAAAGGTTTAAAATTTAATTTTGCATATGAAATTAACTTCACTCACCGCATTTTTTTCGCTATAGGCCCTAATGAGCAATAGGCCTACATACATGTAGTTGTCAAATGAAGTCGTGCGTATTGTGGTAAACATGGACAGATTCTGATAGGGCCTACACTGAAACACCTGTACAGAATCATACTTTTCATATGCAATTATTAAATGAAATCGTTCTAGCGGAAGTGATTCGACTTATGCTATACATTTCTCGCTAGCGTGGTCTGTCGTCTCTCTGTCATCTGTCGTTTGTCACATTGATGCACTATAGGCCTACTTAAATGTCGTTTGGCAGGTAAACTTGTAAGGTTTAAAAACCTAGTGACACACTGTGTCCATGGCCCCCACTGGAAGGAGAGATTTAGGGGTCAAATCGTGGCAGCCAAACATGCAATATTTGCAAATTGCTGCTTCCATGCAGAGAATGGTAAGAAATCGATTCCGCCTAATACTAAATCACTCTGATTCTGGTTGCTTGTTAGACTTAGTTTGTTGTGTCCTGTGCTCATGTGCCCATAATCCCGCAATGTTGGCTACCAACACGCTAGCGAACCGTGTCTGTAGGGTATGAGTCTACCTGCATTCTTTGACGCCGACGTGGTGTCCGGTTGTCGTCGTCGTCAGTCCTGTGAGAGCGTTGAGTCGACGGTGTAGCAGTGATCTGGGTAGTGACAGTTGCCTGCTGTAGACGTAACAGCGCTCTCTGACAGTCGGCCACCTCACGCCGAGCCTCCGCCAGTCTGCTTGCGAACCCCAGCACCTGCAGGGTCACGTGACACACACGTCAGCGTTACGTCACGGCATCACAGTAACAAATGCAATTCTCCACAAGCCGAGTGGCTCGTAGGGCGGCACTGAGGAATCGGAGATCACAATTGTTCAAATCACGTTGATCTTAAATCAAATCCACATCGTATCACGTGCTTTCAAATCAAATAACAAATATTGAGTAGTCAAATCGTCACAAATGATTCAATCACGATTTTAATCAAATAATGCTCTGATTTGTCCGGCCATCACTTTATCACAGAGAAAGTTGCGCCTCTTCGGCCATATCTGCAGAATGAACGACAGCAGAAAGATAAAGACCCTGGTGTTCGGAATGATGGATGGTTCAAACAAAAGAGGACGGCCTCACCGAGAAT
>Ga0056128_1006262_pt1 | contig 15027 bp, 16 predicted proteins | sample WorMetLIZISLAND2_FD_71113 | JGI IMG/M metagenome (GOLD analysis project Ga0056128, IMG submission 71113) | Marine gutless worms symbiont microbial communities from Max Planck institute for Marine Microbiology, Germany - Olavius geniculatus... ...
GTAGCGACATAATAAATGTGGTGTGCATGCCGCTAAGTAGCAAATTTCTTCCAGAGTCTACTAGTGAAAAAACTGTGAAAATTTGTCACTATTTAGCGAAGATATGGAAAAAAGTACAATAGCTTACTTTTTTGGCCCACCCTGTAAAATTCCAAATTTGCTAAAATGCTCAGAGTTCAAAACACACACACCGGAGCACTGAAGCTGAGTGAGGATCTGCGTTCCTTCAAACAAATGATCAGTCATCTTGGAGTTTGGTTTGATGCAACGAATAAAGTTTGTGCCCTTCAAACAATTCACACAACAACACTGTCAATTACCTCCAAAAACAAACAACAACAATAATAATAATAATGTGTTTTGAAATACTGAAAATAGTGTAAGATCTCTATGGAAAATACACCACAAAACCTGCCACATGGCACCACATAATGTTAACTGCCACCCGACAGAGAACAATGTGACCAGCCATAACCCAAGTCAGACAGCTACCCAGAAGGGATGCAAGGCTGAGTTGATCTTTGTGTTGGTAAATATTCTGAGATGGTTTATCTGTCAGCAGACTGTGACCCATGCAAGTTACTCTGTTTACTCCTCAACCGAATCAATCAAGGGAACATCTGCAGATTTTAATCAATGGTACAACTGTTCCCCTTGAGAAACAACCGAGAATTTTCGGTGAGACCCATGATACGATGTACACTTTTGCCGCTCACTGTCGGAATCAAGCAGTTAAGGTTAGAGCTCAAAACAACATGGGGACAACAGAAAGAGACCATTATTCTCACATATCAAGCTATTGGCAGATCTGTGATCAACTATGCTGCACTTGTGTGGGCACCAGTAATGAACGAGTCTTCATAGAAGCGTCTTCAGACTGCTCAAAATGAGGCTTTGTGAATCGCAACAGGTTGTCATAAGATGGCGCATTCGAACCACTTACACCAGGAGACTAAGATACTTTCAGTCAAATCACATTCTGGATTACTAGCTAAACAATATTGGTTATCCTGTTATCAGTCACACCATCCCGACCATCATTTAACATCTCAGCCAGCCCCAGCTAGAAATATGAAGGGCACGCTTAGTAAATTTGACAAGGACGTTGTAGTTGTACCACTCTGTGATGACGACATCTCTGAAGTTGAGCAATATCGTTCTGCTTTACATAATCTTCACAGCCAAGCAGTTGTAGATGCACAGTCAAACTTTGTACCTAACAGAGATCCATTTGCACTACTCTTGCTCAGTTACGTTTGGGTCACTGCCGACTCCTCAACTCTTACAAGGACCGCATCACTGCAGGCGTGACAGATGTTTGCCCGAACCACACTCCGTTGAACATTTGTTCCACTACCCTGCCTACCCAACGCAACTGACAACTCAAGACCTATGGGATGATTCCGACGCAGTGGCTGATTTTCTTAAGCTCAACGACAACTGACAAAAAAAGGGAGCTGTGGGCTACAACAACAACAAGAGCAACAATTCATGCAAGTAGTAAGCACCTGATAGTGACCTAATCAAGTGCTGAACGAACAACCGCTAAATTGTAAGCCCAACACCCTGCCATCATGCCACCAAACAACCTGTTCAGACCGACATTACATTAGCCTAAGAACATTTACTAAAAAAATAAATAAATAAATCTCCGAATTCACATCATAAGCATTCAGTAGTTCAATATTTTAGCCCTGGGGCACTGAGTACCTTGGCACAAAAAATAAAAGTATAAATATTAATAAATATAATAATACATAAAAGAATGGCTATGCTACGTACGGTGCTGCGGAGTTTGTCCATGAGTAATGTAAGCTGTGAGCGGAACTTGCTTCCAACGCTAATGAATGCCAGTTTGCCCGGAGCATGCGCCACTGAACTGTTCCCCACCAGCGCAGACTTAACCCCACTGGCAGAGTCATCACCAGGGGTCTCAAAGATCTGTCTGAGTAGAGTGTTCCTACTCTGCAGAACTAAGCACTCCAGCGATGAATGCAGAGCATCGTTATTCTTCTCTATGAACTGATCCTACCATCACAAAACACCGGTAATGAATAAATAAAAAAATAAATAAATAAATAAACAAAAAAATAGTTAATAAATTTGATCCTAACAATCCTACAACAGCAGCAATAAACATAGCAATAGCCACAGCAATGTTTATGGTGCTGTCATTATGGCACTGTCACTATGGGAGTTCACCCGGTTCATTTGATGAATGTAGCATGAGCACCGAGCAACCACCGATCTTTGAACAAATCAGCCAATCACCTCGAGCCACAGATCCAACTAAACCGACACTCACTATCATCAATGGGACATTTTCTCACATCGCCATCCCATGGAGCATAGAAGGCTGAGTCAACTGAGATGGTTTATCTCATCCAAGTACTAACCGGGCCCGGCGTACAGCAACTTCGCTGACCTGACTCAACATGTTACCAGTCCAAGCGTTATTCTACGCGGCAGTTTTAGCAAAAATAATTCAAGGACTTTCCAAAACTATCAGCTACCTTTTCCAGACCTATTCCTGCGATATTTTACCAGGTCACATTAGACATTTCTGGAATCGCACTAAAAATCTGTCACATCTCGACCCTCTTTCGTCCATCAAATGCCAAAAAAAATTCAAGATCTTGTTTGGTTTTCAAAAACTTTCCAAGTCGTGGAAAAATTTTTTTCAATAACTTTTGGAAACTTCTGAAGAGGGATTCACTGTTACATGCTAAATGAGAAAAAATGAAAATGGAAACCATTTATTGAAAGTAGATTCACCTGATAAGACAAAACTGAATGATCCAACATACCGTGTGATAGCAAACGGCGCCAGCAAAATGCCGAATGAGGAAGCCTTCATCATCACGAATTTCACGATGACTTTTCAGCTTTGATTTGCGCGGAATCTATGATGTATAAAAATCCACATTATTAACAAATTATTTACTGTAAAACTTCAAATAAAAGTCATGTCCTGCATAAATGCCAAGCCCCAGATAGCGGCTGAAAAATACACTGCAGCACTGTTAGCAGCAGCAGCAGCAGCAGCAGTAGTAGTATTAACTTCTACTAATGGAAGTTGAGTCACATAAAAAAACATCCAGAACTTTCAAAACTATTTCAAACTCTTTGAAAAACTTTTTATCTTGGCACGTAGATGATAAACACAATTTACACCATGCTTAAATGCTGTTAAAGTTGACCAAATGCACATTAATTAATTTTTTAAAAAGTGACAATAGCATTTCTTCTATTATTCACTGATGATTGACTACTCTACTCACGTTGAGCCGGAAGTGCTCTTTGTTCTTTCGGTGAACTTCATTTGTGAAGTGTTCAGTCGCAGGCTTCGGCAGTTTATTCTCTTCATCAAGAATGTCAAATATTCCCGACCCTTTCCCTTCGATCAGATCTGCACAAATCAAAACAACTAAAAAGTTAAAGACTGTATATATAGCTCTTAATGCGAAACCCAGCATCCATCTCAGAGCTATAAAGCGTCAGCTGCCATATGGGATCCCTGCAACCTGACAGTGAATGCGCCAGAGAGGCCAATACTTGATTTACATACAAATAAGAATGCAAGGCTGAGTTTACCCCAGGAGTATTGTTTATATACATAGATGGTTGATACTGGCTGTGGCCGATCATGTAAAAAGCCTTAGCCAACTCTTTCTCAGGTCATGAGACCCACATGGCAACACTGATGGGCATTCAGCCAGACACTAGTTTGCACTGCAAGACCAAGGCTAGTGCATAACACAGTGTGCCTTTTAATGGCCCATCTTTCGCTGGTATTCATTGCTCTTAAGTAAGTAAGTAGTCTGTATTTGTAGCACACCGTATGTCAAAACAGAAGTTGGAATCAAAAGTGCAGAGGGCTGGTCAGGCAAAGTTCAGCTGAAAGGATGTTTAACAGGGTGGTTACAAAATAAGAGAAAAAAATTCTCCGAGTATTCCAGGCTTTTCCAGAGCCATAAACTTAACTTTTCCATCAATTATCTCAACAAAAGTAATTGTAATTATAGTAATCTAAGGGAGTATTGTAAGCTCCTCAAGCGAGGTCCAAGGAGGAGGTGCTATATTCTTCTCATATTATTATTCCTATTAATATTATTATTATAATACATTCGTGAATAGAGTAAATAGACTAAATGCTGGTGGAAATAGACCTATGCAGTCCTGGTTGTCTGTGTAATGAATCTTCTTCACTTTGAGTCCTTCTTTCTCATACAAAGCCTGCTCCTGTTGGCAACAGCATATCAGCAAGCTCACATCACGAACAAGCAATCGAAAACTAAAACAGCCCAGCCCAGATGACACACACCAGATTTGCTGGTCTCAACAGTCAGGCCGACAAATCGGTAGGAATGAACGCCTGCTTTCTTGTCTAAAATTCTGACAGAAAATTGCAAATTTCAGCTAAAAACATAAATGCTAAAAATTTCAATTCTCCCCCCCCAAATTTTCCCAAAATGAGAGCATTTAATTATATTTTGCATTTTTTTGAAAAAAATTTTTTGAAAGCCCCTCCCCACCCCAGCAACGATGCCATTGGCAATTGAAACTGTTATGTTGCAAAGCTTAAGAACATTGAAATCTCAAAGAAACTGATGCCAAAAAAGGAGAGAGACCTCTTTGAGGATGCGTTCGTTGAAAAACTGCTGCAGCTTCTCATTGCAGTAGTTGATGCAAAACTGCTCAAAACTGTTCATCTGGAAATATTCTACAATGACAGAACCACCACACCTTGCAGAAAAGGGTTAATCCCACCTCAGAGCTATGAACCACCAGGCATATGGAATCACCCAATGCAAATGAATGCGCCCCACCTAATCCCAGCCAGACAGGAAGCCAGGTTTACTTACAACGCAGACAGGCAATGTGCTCAGTTGAGCTTGGCGTCAATGGTTATATACTGAAATGAAATAGTTAACCGGTCTGCAGACAGCCAACCATCCAAATAGTAACCACTTTATGTCTGGTAGTTGAACAAATGTTAACACAGTTGCCAGTTGGCTATAAAAGTTATCTAAAATTATCATTAATAACAGCTATGACGGCGTGAGATTCAACATTAAGTTTACCAAAGCCTGCTGCATCGAGAACTCCAATGCATAACTTGGAGGACGTATTCTTTTTGTACAATTTGGTTTCTTACATATTTTCTGAATTTATCCAAAGATTGCTTCAAACAAGTTTTGAGAATGTCCATCCATCCATTACCAACATCTTCCTAGAAATATTTTCCGAAGAAACTTTCCTACGATGTTTCGAAAATAAGCATACTTTTCCAGGTCAAAAAATCTTCCAAAGATCTACCTAAAAAGTTTTAAGAATGTGGCCTCAGAAGCTGCATTCTTAAAAATTCCTAAAAAGATCTTACAAAAATTTCTTATTTTAGAAAATACCCAGAAATTAATGCAATTTCTCAAAACACCTTACAAGACAAGCAAAAAAAGTCTCTAAAAATGGAAAGAATGCTGCCAAGAATTCAGACAGGGAATGTTCTTAGAAAATCCGAAGTGATCAAATTTCAGAAGATCTTATGGCATGTACAGAGTGACAGAAATAAAATATAAAAAACCGAAATAAACGCCACAGCATGCAACTTTCATTTCATTTCAGCTTAGTTCGGTTCATTTTATCTTTTTTTCTTTCATTTCTGTTGCTCTGTATGCTGCTTTAAAAAAACACACACAAAAACACAATTTTCACACAGACACTGCTAAAAGCAATAAGCCAATGTAAAGTTTACCAAAGCCTGCAATGTCGAGAACTCCAATGTAAGACTTAGAGGATGTGAAAGGCAGCGATTGGTTGACTCGGTGGACAATATGATCAAACAGTTTGGCATAGATTGCCTTCGCCAAGGCGTCCCTGGCATTCTGAGCTTCCACGACTTTCAGTGGCACCCTGAAAATAACTGACATTCATCAGTTCAAGCAAACATATAACATAAGCAACTAAAAAACTGCTAGTTGTTGCAAAGTATCCCACATCCTGGGACTTCAGGATCAGAAGTTAACAGTGGTACTTTTTTTAGCCATTAGATGATAAAATAACAATTCTAGCCATGTAATAAAATATTTTCTTTAGGGTCGAAAAATACGAGGGTCATCCCAAAAGTTTCCGACCTTGACATATTCGACAATAATATTTTGTGCAGTCTATACATCAGTGATATGTACATCCTTCACAAACACTAATGAGTCGGTTGCGGATATGACGTCGTTGTAATTTATGACATCATATAACCGAAACGATTTGGAGTGCTAATGCAAACAGCATAGAATCAGGCTCTGGCTCACTGTAGCATGACAATTTTCCAGTCTGTAGCTAGGTTTACCAAAGTGGAGCCTCGTGGCATCTGATTTTGTGAAAGCCCTAACAAATAGGCCTACGTTTGTGAATTTCTCATATATGTGAATATACTATAGCCTATATTTGTGCTAGCTGCAAATAAGAGCATCTGAGTCAATTACGACTTCATGCAAATATGAGGGGCATTCAAAAAGTTATGAGCCTCAATATATTGGACAAAAAATTTTTATTGTCTATATTAAAATGTACATATCTTGCATATTCGTGTGAGCAGATAGTGGAACTGACGTCATTGTAATTTGTGGCGTCATAGGGCATTAAGCTGAAACGATTTGGTGCGCTACTGCAAGCAGCATTTGAATCAGGCTGATTGTTGCATGAAACTTTTTCAGTCTGTAGCTGGATTTACTAAAGTGGGGCTCTTTGGCATCTGATTTTATGAAAGCCCTGACATCTATGTTTATAAATTTCTCATTTGGGTCTGTAAATACACTATAGCCTAGTCTGTGGTAGCCGCAAATCAAAGCACTTTAGCCAAAATACAATGCAATGCCAATATCCTATAGTATCAGAAAAAAATGTACTAACAATTTAACTGTTAATTATATGAGTTGCGGTGATGAAAGGCCAGTCAGAATTTGTGACCAGCTACATGGATGGACCCCTGATGGGCAGGGGGGGCTGGGAGGGGCCCGGGAGCAAGCCCTGCACAATTTCTCCAAATTTCAGCAGTGCAGTCCAGTCTAAAGTCTACAGTTACCCAGCTGGCTGTTCATACACCAAGACCACTCTGCATACAGCAACGACCTTACCCCCAGTGACTATTATTTGTTTTGAAATCTGAAATCTGATAATGATGGTGTCCGTTATCCATGATAATGAATGACTTGAGCCTTTTTCGTTGATGCTGAAAATCAGTTATATTTAATGTTCTGTGACGTCATAAATTACAATGACATCATATCTGCAACCGACTCATTAGAGTTTGTAAAGGATGTAAGTTTCACCAATGTATAGATTGTGAAAAATACTGTGGTCTAATATGTCGAGGCCGGAAACTTTTGAGATGACCCTCGTATCACACATTTTCGATATTTTTGACAGATATCCGATATTTATCATATGCATTCAAATTACATTCTACACACAATACACAGTATTTCACAAAAAGGACCCCTTTCTGTTTTTTTCATAATTTACTCAAATTATGAGCAATTTACATGACATTTTTACCAGCTGTAGCTGAAGAAATACTAATTCAAAATATTAAAACAAAATATGGCAGTTGATTAGATATTCTTTGCTAGTCGTAATGTAACGCTGACGTCATAATGTGTCACAGGTACAAACTTGCTGGTCTCAACTGGTGCTGTCAGTTGCTACCCTGCTTTGATGGTGAACTTAGGGCCGATTTCTGGATCTTTTAGTTAACTGATCAGTTAGTAAACTGTCTGTTAATTGTAGCTTGCTAGTTAAGACTGTGCGCATTTCTGAACAAAACCTTGACTAGCTGTCAGCTAACTGAGTGGTGAACTATAGTTGCTTAGCAACGATGCACACGACATCACTTCTGCCTAGTGCAGGCGGGCGTCATGAATATTAATGAGCGCAAGTACACGTCAGCCAGCTTACGAGCCAGCCAACTGATTGCTGACGGCCATTTTGTCCATTCATGAATGGATTTTGTAGTAAAATTTGTAGCAGCAAACGTCTTCTCATGCGTTTTGAAGACAATGCTATATACGGCAAAATCATTTTATAGTATCACATTCTTCAATTAACTGCTTGCAAAATGGTACAGAAGTTGCGTTAAATACGATAACTACGATCGACGGTTAGCTAACTGCCCGATGTTGGCCAGTTAATTTGACGGCCATTTTGACCATTGGTTAGTGCAATGGGAAACGCGAGTTAAGCAAATCTCTCAGTTAACACTAACTTGACCGGTCAGTTAAGATCTAGAAACCGGCCCTTAATCTGGTTCGCTAATGAAAAATGCTTATCGTGTCAGCACTGAGCAACAAGAAACATGAAATTGGGCGTCTTGTGATCCAAAAACTCAACATCTTGCAAGCTCAGTGTGATAGTGCAGTCTTGCTCGAACATGTGAAAGACCAACTATCCCGACAGACACGTAAATTCGATCGCTTTGCACGTTTTTGTGGCCACAACTGTAAAAATTCAAATATTTGACACCAATGAACCAAATTTTTCACCACTAAAGCAGGGTAGCAACTGGCAGCGCCAATTGGGATTAACCTGTTTGTACCCTTGACACATTATAATGTCAGCGTTACATCATGACTAGCAAAGAACATTTAATCAACTGCCATGTTTTGTTAAAACATTTCGAATTAGTATTTATTCAGCTACAACTAGTAAACATTTTATGCAAATTGATCATCATTTGAGTGAATTATGAAAAAAAACAAAAAGGGGTCTTTTTTCATAAAACACCATGTATAGCACCCATTATATGTTTGTGTATAAGTGGCATATTGATACAAGATACTTGCATGACAAAAATTGTTTTCTCTCGCTGGTATCAGAAAAATTTAGCCCTTCCATTATGGTCAGTCAATTATCAACCACTGAGCTATTTCTTTTAACCCTCATATTGCACATCTTATATAAATCACTCAAAGTGTAAACCAGGGAGGCTTAAATTACAACAATGCCATGAGTTATAAATGCTTGCAATATTACACGTTTAAACAATGAGACGACCAGCTCATCAAACCAGTTCGATGAGCGCTCATCCAGCACTCGTTAAGCCAACTGCAAACAAGATAGTACATACACTGTGGTGCTGCCACAACGACCAGTCTGACAGACAGACAGACAAAGGGACAGACAGACGGACAACGCACATAATAGCACTGCCACGACGTCCAGCCATTGGCGTCTGCATCACGCGGCTGACCAGCGCTGCATTCAACTCAGACTTGTCACAGCCGAGAAACTCTGCCGTGATCAGCAGAGTACCATCTGAACCAGGTGACACCCTGCACCCACCTACATAATGCAGCAGAGTACCAACTGAACCACTACACAGCAGAAATTCTACAGGCCAAACCAAAAATGCCAAATCGGTGAAGAATCCCAACGTCAGCTGCTATGCACTTTTAATGACGAAAAATTCCAGCACTTTCCAGAACCATCAAAATGTTTTGCCAGTCTGACCTACTCGGAGCCCACCGACGATCTAGATACAAAGACAAAGAGCAGTTACGTACTGCAAGTACAGAGTGTATTCCAGTAAGTAAGTAAGTAAGTAAAGTGTAAATTTATATAGCGCATACTCAAAAAGATCTTTAATGCACTTAATACATTTTGTCATCAATATTTTGCAAAAATGTATGTCTTCAGCTGACGTTTGAAAGTATCGAAACTCAGTTCTGGGTCACGAAGACTGTCTGGCAGCGAATTCCAAGTCGACAGGCCCGCCACAGAAAAACGTTCAAAAAACTGTTCAATCGATAGCGTGGTACGACCAACTTCCACTGAGTAGCAGAACGCAGATGTTGACGGCCAGTGACTTCTGCTGTGAGTGTACAACTGTCCATCAAGTACGGCGGAGCAGTTCCATGGAGACATCGATAAAAAAAGTTCTCCATCAGGTGCACAGAATGCCAAATATTTTGAAAACTTTCCAGAAGCAGACCTATTTTCTGGGATTTTCTATGACTGAGAAATCGAAGAAAAATCCAGGACTTTCCAGGAAATGCGGGAACCCTGTACATAGAATACTATAGAATACAAAAAGTAACTATATCAGCACAAGAAAGCACAAATGAAGTGCAGAATACAATATGATACGATACGATACACTATAAATTTACACTCGAGAACTGAAAACACGCTTTAAGTCAAATATAAAACATAAACTAAAGAGAACTGAAAATGTTTTAAACGAACATGAAATGATAAAAAATGGAACAGTTATTGGCACCTGTGCTATCATCGTGGCAGTCTTCAAAGGTCACGTTGCCCAGATGCAGGACACCAGCAATGAGTGTGTATATAGACAGCTTGTCAGACTCCGACATGCCCATGTGAGACATTGCGTCATCAGTCAACTGAAAGTCCGCTATGTCATCCAACTGAATATCTCTTAGGCTTCCATGCCTCATGAACTATACACACCATGACAAAGGTTAAAGAATTAAAGGACGGTTGTGTATAGCTCTTTATGGAAGCCAATCGCAGAGTTACAGAGCATCACCTGCCATATGAGATCATACAGCCACCTGACACTGGTAAATGCACCCTACCTTAACCCCAGCCAGACAGGCTGGTACCCGATTTACCTACCCCGAATGAATCAAAGGCTGAGTTGACCAAGGCAGCTGGTTACATACTGAGATGGTGTACCTGCCTGCAGGTAGTCACCCACCCCAGTAGTAAACACCTGATAGTGACCTGACCAAAAAATTGAACCCATGACCTGTTGATCACAAGTCCAATGTCCTAACCATTACAGCATCACCAATCCACCTAACACCCTACATTAGCATTACCAAAGAATGACCAAAGAATGGCAAAGCAAACAAATGCCACCTCTCTTCCCCTCCCCTCCAATAAAGCAATCCAACTGAATTCAGAAAATCTCCAAACACACATACGTGAAACGTCCAATGGATACTGTAAGATGGTGCTGACATACCACTTCACATTTTGGGCAGAGCAGAAGTAAATGGCTATGAAATAAGTAATTAAGTAAGTAAGTAAGTAAGTAGCTAAATAGACAACCTAGCTTACATGTTCCCAATTTCCAAGCCCTGTTGGTGACCACTGCAAACATAATTTCCTAAGTTTAACATTTCAGTCCTAGGGAACTGACACATTGCGTGCAAAAAATAAAAATAAATAAATAAGTAAGTAAATAAAAAGTGCAGCAGACCTGTTGACTTTTCTGGCTGTCATTAAGTTTCTGTTCGTTCTGCTTGCTGCAGAAATACTGAGTACATCCTCGCTGCAGATACTGACACAATGACAAACAGCCAGACACTATACAGCTCTCTGATATATAACCATCTATGTACCTAATAACTGTCAACAAAAAATCTAATAATCTAATATATCTAGTATATCAAAGCATATCATATAAAAATAACTTTCACGCTGCAGTCACGTAGACTTTGAAACACTGTAATTCAGGACCTTCTTTCAGCGAATTCCTGAACTTTCAAAACCCTGTTTGGTTATCAAAGTGTTTCCTGATCACAGAAAAATAAAATATTTTTTCAAGGACTTTCAAAAACTTTCAGAAACCTGTCGCCATCCTGCAAAAGTCTACGAAGTAGCTTCATGGTAAATGTCCAACAGTACAAGATTAAGCTCATCTCTGAGCACACAGCCAATAGAAAACATGACAATTAGTATACAACTATATATCACATTATATCATATCATATCATCATATTATATCATAAATTATATACAATATATATATATATATATATATATATATATTATAAATTATATAATTATATTACATGGAAAGTATCAGGGGGTCCAAGCTTGAGTTGATCTCTCAATGTTTGTGAGGCTCCGGCACAGAGTCGGTAGAAAACGTGATAATTGCGCTCAGCTTCACTTTGAACACAGATACGAGACTTCTCCAGCAAGTAGTGAGATATGTACCCACCACAAACCTGGTTCTGAGTACAACAACGCATAAACCATATCATTCAAACACACTTACTCCATTGTTACATTTTTGCTTGTGTGGCTTAAATTGCACTTGCTCAATAATGCATACAGTTTCATAAAATTTATATCAAAGCGAGATGAACAATGAATGGCTATTGTCTAGGGAATGGAACTAAAATATGAAAGCGCAGCAGCAAACAAAAACATAACATGCGACTGTCCTGTAGCTGGTCAGTGATGCGAGGTGAAAGCCGGAGGATGGCAGACGGTTCAAGACAACGACGGATGGAAGGCGGTAGTCGGGTGGCGGACGAGGAACCACCTGCCACGTGCTGCGTCGATGGGGTCACACGCCAACTGACTTGCAGATGTGTGTCGTGTAGTTGTACAGAAAAGCATTCCTTCAGAAATCGTTCATAACCGTAGGTTTGGTCGTACAACGTACAACATAGTTCGTTGTTTCACGTACGTCTTGTGTCAAACGTTGACTACCCACTAACGTATATACAGAGCACGTGTTGACTGTTAAAAGTGCTCAGGCACGTAATAACGTTTAGCTGTTGTCTCTTCGCCAAGAAGAGATCTCGCACATGCGCAGTAACATCGATCAGCACGTGCTGTTTAGGTCACGTCTGCAGAGTGCAACTGGGCCGCCAGACGACTGTCACAGCAGGCGTGAAAAGCGGACCATCGTATAGACCAGATGCCGCCATCGACTGTTCACGGTTGACAAAATGCAAGTGCGCATGCGTAACTAAAAGAAACAGGGGCAGTCCTAACAATGGAAACAAACCGAAAATGTTTGAAATGAAAAAAAATAAAATGAGAAAAGCTATAAATATGTTAAGATATCCGTAAAATTAGTTGATGAGATGCCATATGGAGGGTAGGATTTGTGCAAAGGAGATATAGTTTACATTATGGTATTTCTAAGCTGCACGTTTGCACTAATATATGACCTATAGTAAATGCCAACTATATTTATTATAAAATTGTAGAGAGGTACAGTTAAAAACACACAAAACACTAGAAAAACACAAAAAGAAACCTTAGCACAAAGCAAATACAACATACAATAAATATCAGCAAAATCAAACGATGATAAACCAAAAGGTACAAGTTTAACACACATACAATACAATACAATACAATGGAGAATTTGCACTCAAAAACTGACAAACAATCTGTCTCTTTGATGATAAAAAATTCCACACATCTAACAAATAAAAAACCAAGAATATACATGTGATTAATACTGTATTGCTTTTACGGAGAAACCATTAAAACACAATGAAGGCAAAGCACCTTTGAGTCAAAGTGTATTTCAATGAACTTGCCGAAACGACTTGAATTGTTGTTCCGTAGCGTCTTTGAATTCCCAAATGCCTCCAACAGTGGGTTTGCTGCACAATTCCACCACAAGATTACAAATTACCGCAGCAAATATTACTTAACGAAATATATGGATTATCCACTAAACCACAGCTGCAGTTGATCAGTATAAATCCCCTTTAGTCAGTTTTGTGTAATTATTTGCTCCACATATGTGAGATTCCATTTTACTGACAAAAGGTTAAAAGTTAAAGTTAAAACAGCCAACAAATCATAAATAGTTTGCAATGATAACTACTATTACTTTGGCATTAACTTCTTATCTGTGTTCAAGCAAACATACTGGGAATACTTCACTAGTCCAAAAGGGCACTAGTTTGAACAGTGTAAGGGTTAGAAAGACAGTTAATGAAAAGATTAGGAATAAGGATAAATCGCATATATAGCTATGGTAGCCCCTGGCTATTGTGGACTGAAAACTGACCAAATTTGGACTAGTGCCTCTTTGGACTAGCGACCAATGTATTCTCTGCAGTTATTGCATGGTATGGTAAACTTCTACAGCTACAGGTACAGGTATATAACCAATAACAACCAACGGCAACTCAGGGCGCTTTCACCTGTGTCGTGTGGCAGGTAACACTGTGTGATCCCATATGGCAGGTAGCTCTCAGATGGGTTTGCCATAAAAAGCTATACACACCTTTAACCTTTATACAATTTTAAAACAAAAACAATGCAAGAATCTGCTTACATTCCACAATCCTCTGTTCAATCGGCCCAGCGTGAGTCCCCCAGCATTCTGTCAGGTACTTGAGAATGTATTTGGTTGATTCGGTTTTCCCAGCCCCGGACTCTCCGCTCACAATAATTGACTGACTTTCACGTAAGACTTTCATGTCTCGATACGTCTTGTCAGCTGCAGACAGATGGACCAACCACTGCACCAGTTATTACATATTATAACCTATCCTGTCCTATCTAGTAACAATGAAAACAAACAATTACTTGATCAATTATCGGGTAATCATTAAAAATTATTCAATTAATCGTTAAAAACTTAATAATTAAAAGTTAAAATTTTTAACGGATCAAAAATCTGATTAAAACTGTAGACGTTTCATCAGCATAACATTTGTAATCTGATTTTATTTGCTATAAGACATGTGATCAAGATATGTACATGTATAGTGTTTATAGTGTTAGTTTCACAGTCTGCATTTTGTGAGCTTTAACTATGCAGTTTGTACAAAATACGGCATCATTATCAGTGCTGGGCTAGTTACTTCCAAAAGTAACTAGTTACTGTTACTAGTTACTGTCTCCAAAATATAACTAGTCACTCAATTAGTTACTTCTATAAAATTGTAACTACACTGTGTCTCAAAAAAAAACCGGACCCCTATTACGTTTTGAAATAACTCCAACAAAATGTGCCTAATAATAATAATGATTAGCTGAGAAAATTGTCAAAAGGTACTCAATATCGTAGTGTGTTATGGGCTTATGATATTTCATAAAACAAGGTACCAGCTTAGGATGAACTGAAGCAGCGCTTGGCGGAGGTCTGGTCTGGCCTACAGCAGACCCTTGTCGATTATGCAATCGACGAATGGAAAAGACGTCTCCGGGCCTGTGTTCGAGTAAAGGGACAGCACTTTGAACATCTGCTGTAACTTCTGACTATGATGTTGCTAATCAACAGTTCGTTCAACTTCA
>Ga0056128_1006263_pt1 | contig 15027 bp, 6 predicted proteins | sample WorMetLIZISLAND2_FD_71113 | JGI IMG/M metagenome (GOLD analysis project Ga0056128, IMG submission 71113) | Marine gutless worms symbiont microbial communities from Max Planck institute for Marine Microbiology, Germany - Olavius geniculatus... ...
AACTCGGCCCGCGTGAAAGATAATTGCGCCCTGTTTGAACTACCCTCCTTATACGCAGCTGCTAGGCTATATAGCGTGGCAATGGGACAGATACCTCGTTCCACAGAACGTATTTCTAGTTAAAAATAATTTGAACAGAACAGCGATTCGACCGCTTGAAAGCTTTGTATTACGCCAGCAGTTTGAAAAACTTACGTGATTTGTGATTTGAAAACGGAAGTGCTTCCAAACGTACACTGTACTTGCATTTCAAGCCGGCATGTTTTGTGATTAATGAACGTGGACGAATCCATTAGTCATCAATTACGAGACATTCTTCACACAACCTGTGTATTTTCGTCTTCATCGCACGCGCGGCCTTAATACAATTTGTCGACCTTGCTTTCGCCACTGTGCGGCATGTTACGCCATTAAGCGTGTGTCGTGTTTAAGACGAATGCTGGTGCTATATATAGAGCCGCGGATGACGTCAGAGACGGAGTTTGTTAGAAGAGTGACGTCACGACCACACACGATGCGTCGCTGGACCAGGGTCCTGGCGGTGTCTTTGATCTACTCTATGATTGTAGCCACCAACCCGACTGCGGCTGAACTCAATCTCCCCATATCCATGTGAGTACTACTACATAGAGATATATGCAACAACAATAACAACAAATATGCTGCTAATTATAAATAATATCGTCTATTTTCTAATTTATAGCCATAGCTAATTATTTTTGGATGACTGAAATATTTAGATCAAATGATCTGCGTAAAATGGTTATTTGTTACAGAGAATCAGAATGTCTGAAGAACTTTGCTGACTGTGTAATCTTAAAGTTTGAATATTGTGATTCGTGCTGTTTTAAGCTTATATTTACAACCACGATGTCACCCTTACACTGTGTATAAACTTAACAGTTTTTTTACTTAAATATGTTTAAGTGCGAGCGTGACTGAACGGTATTTTTGAGTGCGTTGACCGATCCGTCGGACAGATAGATTCAGGTAATCGACTCCCAGGTGTTCGTTCAATTTATTTTTTTTCTCGTAGCTCAACAATGCTGCCGCCACCTCCGCCGCTGCTTCAGTTTCTAATAATCGATGTCCAGTATGCTCAAGGCCTCATCCTATCACGTGTCTCCGGTTCCCTGTTACTGTCTTACACAGATCCCTTGCATCCGGGCGTCTAAAACTTATCCGGTCGGCCTTGACAATGAGCTGATGTCTTGAGACTCCAGGGCTGTTAGACGAACACAGTAGGCCCAGGCTTTTTCTCTGTTTGTTCGGTAGTCAGCAAAAAAACCAATGAGCCTTGGGAATGAGTCGGCAGTAAGGCCGTATAACTATTATTGGCTTAGTCCCAAAAATATTTCGAGTCCCTAAAATTATTTATTATTACAGTGTAGATTTAGACAGTGTAGCGCAACAGTACATGACAGTGAATATCACAGTTGACTACAGAACTGGATAATTGGTTAAAAAGCTAATTCTTGAAAATCTATAAATCCAAAAGTTCAACGTTTAGGTTTCAGGCTTTTTATTGGTAGTAAAGTTGCTAATACAAATCATATGTATTTTTTATATTTTAATAGTAATTTTCTAGTTCTGTTGTTAAGTCTTTTATTTAACAAAACAGTGTGACATAGAGAATGCTTATGTCTTTCCTGGGTTTCAAACTGTGTGTTTCATCTTTTTCGTACACTAAACTTAAAAACGTAAACAATCTTTAAAAAACGTTAAAACCTATAAAAAAAACTAAAAAAAGTTAAAACTTAAAAACATTTTTCTCACAATGCTATAGGTTTTTCAGCTCTGGTTTTAGCAATAATGGTACTAGTATTTAACGACAACTGTATGCAACAGATTTTTAAAAAAAATTATTTGATAATACCTGCACGAACTACATCCGTAGACTCAACAGTTCCAGTGTATTAAGTTCTAAATAATATAGGCCTACTTGACCTTGTTGGTTGGCCAACAGAGGATACGGTTTTTTATAACTAACCTTTATGCTGTAGCAATTCCATGCATAAGCCTCGGGATTGTTACACGTAACTACGGCTAACTCTGTAAACCATTTGCACAAATATTTCCGAATTGCAGTTGTTTTTACGTGTAATTATGACTTATGTGAGAAAAAGTAGACTAGCTAAAATTGGAAGTATATTTAATTACTTGTAATATTTTCGACGTTTAATTATCGTGTCAGTAGAGAAAGTGCCTATGTGGCATGCTGGACTGTGTCGTGTATGCAAAGGATTCAAAGATGGGCGGAAGTTCTCGGTCATTCTCTGTACGAAGCATGCGCCAAGGCAACCGCCATTACTGACATCCGCGCGGTCAGTGTTTTTATCCGATTTTCTCGTTCCACTTCCGGTCAATATCACGCATAAGCGTTACTGAATGGACGAGTTGCGTGTCTTGCGCAGATCCGTTATATAGTTTTCCTACTATGACAAACAAAGAGAAGCACGCAGTTCGTAGTGCGGCAAAAAAGTTGTGAACGATAAGGTGCGACGACCTCAAAAATGTGCCAGGTCAGGCTAGACCACGTCGCAACGCATTAAAGCATGAGCTACACGTGTAAGCTGATGCTGAGTCTGGATTCTGTTTCTAGCATTATTTTGTTACAACGCGTTCACCGTGAATAGAAAAAAAATGCGCGATAGCCTAGAGCATACCCTCCATGCATTCCAGTCGGAGTTTTGATCTTTTTACCGTTATGAAATGCGCTTCAATTTCCTTTCACTCGGGGGCCGTGTTTTACTAGTCTCAGTGCCTCTGAATCTACGGTCGTATGGCGCTTTACAAATATGTGTATTATTATCGCTATTATTATCATTATTAGTCGGGTTGATGTACGAAGTCGTTTAACAGCGGAATACGACGAACGGACGACCCACCGCTGATCTACAGCGATCGGACATCTGCCGTGTCGCAGTGTTTCACAGAGTGAGTGTATATTAGCACGACTATGCAGTATCATGCAGCGCAAGACGGTGCGAGGACACAGGAAGCAAGCGCCGGCGGCCTTCACGGAGCGGATGACGGAACACTAGCCAGCAGCCAGTGGACGGGACGAAATAGGTGCCGCATGGGCCGTTGTCTCTCTAGTCACTCACTGCATGGTGTCGTCAGTGTCATGGACGATTGATGGCGACCGATAAACGTAGCACACACTCGCACGCGGCATGTCTGAATAATTCACCACCCGTACGTTGTAGCGCATAGAATATGCATCAATCGATATTTGCCCGCCAACACCGCGATACAAAGAATATCTATTTGTCTATTCGCCGATCTGACTCGGAGTTCTGAGTCACCTGCATACAATGAGGTATAATCTTCGCCGAACCGCGTGATCCACCTGTTTCAATAAGTCAATGATTTAGAACTACAGCTAAAAGTTTCTGGTCATTAGTAGGCCTAAGTTTTTGGCTTATAAGCTTTTGAGCCGCGACGTTCTTATTATGCCGGGTTTTTTACTTCATATATTTCAATCACTGTTACTGTCGACAAATTTGTTTTTTTTTCGCGCCCCTATGCAACTGTTTATGATGGCGATATTGGACACGCAACATTGGCGGATTTAAACTTTTGTCGCCCGCGGACACTTTTTACGCTCTTAAATAAAAGAACATAAATTCTCCCTTTGTGTTTCTTTTTTTCTTTTTCCTTTCTCTCCTCTCTCCAGGTTTTTCTCATTTGATCATACTAGGGATTCTGGGAAACACTGTGGGCTCTCCATGCAGTGGTTCTGGGCTATCGTATTTAATTATGAAGTGATAATAAACTCGTCGCTGACATAAGTTTTTGTATCATTTTGTTGCCAGCGCATACGTTTTTGCAGTAAATGATACAAGACGACGTCCAAAGCAGGCCATGTATAGAATTCAAATTTTGGAGCACCCGTACGTTTCTCTTTTTCTTTTTTTCTGACCCACCCTTCTTGTTCGAAAGTTTAACAGCTGTAGTAGAACAGATTCTACGATGGCGCATGCTCAGTCTCGATTACATACATGTAGGTCGCTTGGTTGTCAAGGACGCGTCTGCCTTACGACGACGGTTGCTAGATATTGCTATTGTTTCTGCAGCTACTTTGTATCACACTGCACGAACCAGTGCTTTGATTAACTCGGCCGTAACGTTTTGTTATGCAACATCCGGTGCCATGTTTAAACCTTTCGGCTGCACGTATATAGCACCACTTTCACGGTTCAGTGTCGTCACGCGCGTAATACGGTAGCACAATACCGCTGAAACCGAGAACAATAATACACGTAATAATAATAATAATAATAGGCTAGGCCTACAGGTGATGATGTTAGCTACAGGCTAGGCGATAACAGAAAAAAAAACTTTTTTAAAATTTTGCTTTTAATGTATTTAGTGAATTGATTGAATTGCTCACTCACCCATAGCCAGAAGAGTGTGTTGGGCGGACTACAAAACAAATGCACCGTGATCTCAAACACACACGTATACTTCTTACATTTTGTCTTATTTGCCTGGTTTATTATAACATATGAATACCACGAGTGTATTGCCAAATGCCGCAGTCCAGCGAACAAGATAACTTTTGTAAATGTCAGGGTTATACACTTGAGCGTATTATGCTCTCTGACAGTTGAAAGTCTTGAAATAGGAAATGAGAATGTCATGTGGCATAATGATCTTAAATATTTAGGTCATCTGTTTCAGTCGGGTAAAGTGCTTAAACCAGTGTTTGATGTGTGTTCGCAAACTGTCAGTCTATCTCCAGCTGTTTTCACGAAAGACTGGCCAACAACGGTACAATAACGACTTTTACGGGGGTACCGCTCTTTGATGCCCTCGTGCGCAGGTTTCCTTGAACCTACAAAATTGAGACTTAAACCGTCGAAATCTACGTTTAATGCTAAAAATTCCATACGCAGCTTGTCTGTGTCTATCTCAATTGGTTTCAGCGCAATTCGCTCTTGAAATGTGTCTCGCAGCCCGAAATCGGCAAAAAATCCATAAAATATTCTATTTAAGCGTTCAAGGTCATCCAAGGTCATTAAAATCAGTGGCAATCGAGAGCCAGTATACGACTTTCTATTAGTGACTAATAGTAACATAAGCCCTATCTCGCGCCGTTACTGAGATACAGCGACTTATTGGCCAAAAATCGCAATTTTTACCCACCCCCCTCCATTTAGCGCCCTTGTTCGGGATGACCCTCTTCGAATTTATGGAAAAGATTTACCGTTCCTGAAACTAGAGTCTTCCAGGCAGCCGAAGGTGAAGATTTGGTGATTCTAGCTTTCACCGTTTTTGACTGATTCACCCATGTGACGGACGGACAGACGGACGGACGGACAGACAGAATTGCGATGGCTAAGACGCGCTGAAAGCAGTAGCTGCTTTCGCGAGTAAAAATGATATAGCGTCATTGTCACAATGTTAACTGTGAATCAGAAACGTTGTGTTGGCGCTGACTTGTCCTATGTGTGATAGGCGGTAGTAAAAAATCGCTTTTAAACCTAAATTTAAAAGTACCAAAAACCTTACTTGCTTGCCTCCTTACCTGCTGCTTGTGTGTAAATGGGCTAAAAATGCCCACGTTATTTCGTTGTCCTCTGCTCTGTTATTAAAACATGTTGGCCGAAGTCGACGTGACAACATGACTTGATAGATTGTTTCATGTGTCGATAACTCGCTGGCTGAAAAAATTCTGGCGATCATGTGGACTTGAGCGTGGCTTAGATAGTTTCAGATGACGTCCTCTCTGGTGACCGAATAAGTGTGATGTTGGGTAACAATAGTGCCCGGTCATTAGTGGTTATGGCGTCACTTGATCTGTTTCGTTAAAATTTTGGTTGCTTTTTTCTTGCAATATATTTGATGCTAAAGCTCAAATTGATACCAGTCGTAAAAAGTCATAAGCCAGCCGTATAGACGACACGGCCAAGTCTATAGGGCTCGGTCTTAACCGTCAAAAATAGCTTCTTTAACTAAGAAAACGGTAACCAGAAAATGCAACATTATAAGTCGCAGAAACATAAGCTTTGGGCTAAACCGCTAGACTCATAGAAATCTCCACTTTAAGTCCGATTTGCTGTTGTCAACGCAGCTCACGGTGCAAGGTCTACTCACGATTACGCGCAGCAGGTTTCCGCGCAGCCGAGCGGCGCGATCGGCGCTGAAACGTGCTGCGCGTCAATTTTTGCTGAGTAGGTGCAAAGGCCTCCTACTAGGCTTATTGTGTAAAGTTTGAAATGTACGTCGACTCGACTAAAGTCCTTTGCAGCGTGCTGCTTAGGGCGTCAAAGAGGGTTATTTTACCGCTATTGGCTCGTGTAGCGTGAAAACGGTTGCAGATAGGTACAGACATGCTGATTATCATAACTATGACAAGCAATAGTGACAAGCTTTTTATTGGTGTCAACGTGGATGACCTAGAATGATCTTGAACCTCCAAAATATGGGTTTTTAGTAATTTTTTTTGCGATTTGCACCCCCGTAGCAATAAGATGCACTAGTTATCACATGACACGACTGTCATTCTATGTTTCTGCCCCTTCTTTCTGAAAATTATTTTGAAAATGAGCGGTGGACATTTACTGATCATTTTTCATAAATTCTGGTAGCATTTCTAGGAGTTGAAATATAATTGAGTTTGTAATTTTATTTTTCCTTGCGCCATCAAAGAAGTATATTTAGCTGTTTCTCCGAAGCATTAGTCCAATGCTCTAGAACCGTGGACCCAGGTGGCATCGCGTACATGTCCGATTAACTGTGCTTAGCTGGCTGCACGCCTGTATCCCATATAGTCGTCCGGTCACGGGTAAAATTTAATTACACAGCATGTCGGAAGGATATTCCGCTATAAACCGGATCGCAATTCTACTGACGATGCGTAGCGTACGTACGGCTGTCCTCCGAGCATAAAACGCTTGATCGTATGACGATGCGGGGTGTAGCATCGCTCACCTTTCCTGACGTTACGGGCAGCGGCTATACACGAAATAGGCCTACTGGAGAAAAAGTTTGATCTACATGGTGCGCCAACAAAAAAACAACCCCCTAAAATGTTTGCATATCAGCAGCGGCAGAACGACATTGGGCCAAACTTTCGTGTCTTATAGCCTATTACGAGTGTTTGCACAACACAGCCCGCGATTTTTATTAAGACATTTGACATTTTGATAGGTCAAAGGCGAGCTCACTTTCACTTTTCTGGATGTATAGATTGTAGGCGCGTTGCTGAGCAAAGATTATTGATTCGCGATTTACTTTTTAATTGAATGTTTTATACCTTTCTCGCTAATCTTATCGTAGCTTTACGTGAAATTTGAGCATATGCGGACGGACCCATTTTACGCAAGATTTGTAAAATCGTGTCTTCTCGGCCATTGACGACATGACACAGCCCACACACCGACACCTGAGAGACCCAAGCAGTTGTGTGCCCATGAACGCTGCAGGGCGGTTGTGACGACGCAAAGATCTAAGTCCCTGCTGCTACCACCCATAAGTTTGCGTATTGATTGATTTATTGATTACCCTAGAACGTCACATCCGAATTATTGTAGTTGGCCCCGCTTTACCAAGTGTTCTTCTAGCTATGGCGGAGAGAGGATGCGTGCTTTCCGTCTGCCTACGACGCCTGTTCTCTTGCATCTACATCACGATTACCGGTCAGTCGCCGTGCAGTTGACGCTGTTGCACGGTACTGTTCCAGAATGATGGTTTCACGTTTCCCCCTGGGCCGTCACGCGATGTACGTTTCATGTCGTGTCTGAAACTCAACTTATCAGTTATCGTGTCGGCGGCTTGAAGAAATCCACGACGATGACGTGTCTCGGTAACTTAGCTCGGCCCACTCACACAACTTAGCCGCCCGTCGCCGTCAGCATTCTGACAGTTCAGAGATCACAGAAAACGTACATTACGGAGCAGAATCCTGTTGGACGCACAGAGCGTTCGCCTGGCTTCAAGGACAGCACCGGGCGGCGGCCAGCAAGCGATTATCCAGCAGCAGGCAGTGTCGCCAAGGTCGTAAATCCTGCTTAGTTGTCGACGTCGACAATGCGTCGTCCAACGACGATCTCTCTGTGACTCGGACGTACGTACGTCGCACAGCAAGTGACGTCGCTGCGTTACAATCTCACTTCCTGAGACACTGCTATGCATATGCGTAGCGCATGAGACCGCTCGCGTAAATAATTGTATGCATGTATATAGCCTAAGAATTATAGGGAGCTTCAGTTCGCACTTTAAATTTTTATTGCGTTGTGACCCATTCACGACATCATGACGTACATGGTTTTGCTATGGCATTGTACTGGTTTTGTGTAAGGATTTTTTGACACGCTACAGTTATGCCGTAGGGCGTTTTGGCACGATATGTCGTCCGTACATCTATAGGTCTGTAGGTCGATAGGTCTTAGGGGAAAAATTTTTGGACGACTAAATAGCCTGTGTGTTAAACTCGGGCATGCAAAATTTCAGCCATCTAGTGCAGAGAAAACATTTTCAAATTTAGGGTTGAAAGGAAAAGAAGTAGGAAAAATGTGCGTCTTTCAGAGGATAACTGGCCATATATTGGAAACGGTGAGAGATTCAGCAAAGGTTACTATTAATCACTAACAGGAAGTGGCATACGCCCTATCGCATGAAATGTAACTCATTGACCTTGGATGACTTTGAAGGTCAGTGCTGCAACAGAAACTGTATAGGCTGTAGCGTGTCTTCCCTAGTGATAGCTGGACTTTCTTGTGATATTTTTTTTCTTCTGCGCACGATATTTTCTTGGTAAGGAACCAACAATCATCAGCTGTCTCAAGGTGCAACTACTGTAGATTGCTTAGAATTCGGTGTAACAAAGGGGGTTTTGCCACAAGGTTTATTGTCACCTGAAATTCAATTTCATTCAATGTTTAGGAAATTGCTGCATATGTTGCTGACAGCAAGGTTCGTCGAGTAAAATTGTACTGTCGATTACTAGTTGGTTAAATTAATCTAATGTTTTCGTTCCCATATGATCTGGAATCAACGTTTAAAACACCGGATTTTTTAAATTTTAATGTTTGATTGAGCGCATTTTGTGACGAACAGCAATATGAGCATCAATTCAACAATCGTTCGGGCACGACCTATAGCTGGTTTGCTGTGTGCCAGCAGAAGTGATTGCTATGGTTGACTGCTTTGTCAGTTCGTAAGTAAGTAAGTAAGTAATCTTTTATTAAACAACGGTCAAACGCCATTGCAAAAACAGAACATAACAGAGCATAATCGTTACAATATCGATAAGAAAAAAAAAGAAAAAGAAAAAAAGGGGAAAAAAGAAAAGAAAAAAAGACAATAAAATGAAACGAAATACGGTAGAGCTACAACAGATCTACATGCAAAATCTAATATGCATCACCAAACAAATATCGCAGTACAAACGAACGTTTGGAATACATTTCTGACTACGATAAAGCGTAGTTTCCACGCAACGCAACGCGCGCAGCAAACGCAACACAACGAACGCAGCTGGCATAACAGACGCTGCGACAACCGCTTTTATCCTTGCGTTTTATGGCCGTTGCGTCACCCGCGTTTGTTAGGTACTTTCTTGCGTTCGCTGCGTTGTGTTGCATGGAAACTCCGCCTCAGTGTGGCGTCAATCTGGGTGGCTGCGACTTGGCGTCGCACTTGTCGTCAGCAGCAGCTCGCGGGGTTTCAATTATTCATCGTTCGTCGTCTGTTTCTATTGCCTCGCGTCGTCCATCAACTGCGTCGCCGCGTGCGGGTGTGGGTCACCGTTCGTCCGTCCGTCTTGCAGTGCGCTTCACAAGTCGCCCGGAAACGCGGCTAATTCTTCGACGAACGCACTCGCGCCACACAGCGTCTAGAAGTATACATTCCAAACGACAGCGAGAATAACTGAATGACCGACTCCTCTAGTAACGAGCTGCATGCCTTTAATTTGCGCAGCACGTTGGCATTTCAAGTTAAAACTGCTCAGTTAGATTGCGTAGTAGTTGTCAGATAAGTGGATCTGTGAAATTAGTTCACAGCGTGGAATATAATCAGAACTGCATTTACCGCTGTGTATCCTGGCGGGCATGCAGTTTCTGGGCGGAGGCTAGTCGGCTACGTTAATAAGATTTTTTGACGCGCTACAGCTATGCTGTTGGGCGTTATTGGCACGGTTGTCGTCCATCTGGTTGTCCGTCTGTCGTCGTCTGTTACGGATGTATTGTGGCTAAACGGTAAATGGTAAGGGGTCGCTGATGGTACCATCGGATAGTGTGCTGGTGACTTCCTATAAGCTATCAATGGTAACCATGTCTCCATCTGCAGCGGTACGGCCGCAACTTTTAATGGAAAGTTTCAAGCTATAAACTATGAATGGCCATATCTCGGAAACGATGAGAGATAGAGCCAAGGTTACTATTAATCACTAATAGAAAGTGGCATGCGCCTTTTCAAATAAAATGGAAATCATCGACTTTGAACGACCTTGAAGGTCAGTACTGCAACAGGAGCTGCGCGTCTTCCCTAGCGACAGCTGGGTTTTTTTTGTTTCCAATCGGTAACCAAGAGCTTTAAAGGTTTTGAGTTGAAGTTTGGTGTGAGTGTGTAAACGCACTCCGTGGGGTGTGGATAGAACGCTGAAGTCGATATTGGCCATAAACCGGGAGAACACGCGCGTCCATTCTAGTTAGCCTTTTAGTCGCGTTGACGCTGATCGTTTCATGCCATTATTTTATCGCTGCGCAAATTGCCGGCGTTTTGGCTCGGTCGATAACACGGCGGGCGATTATGCTTAGCAGCCACTTGTTGATCTGCGACGCTGCAGGCAAGGCAGTCGCCTTGGTCGACCGACACGCGACAGGCGATGTATTATGGGTGGTGTTGGGGGATCATCGTGGAAATTTGGACCGTGACGACGTGGGGTTTAGGGTGTGTTGGTGAGTGTAATAACAGGGTATGGGAGATAATGACCGTGGAATAACAGTCAAGTGGCATTAATATGTGCGAAGTAACTGCTGGTATATATATATGAAGACATTTTTATTCGGGCGTTGAGAGCGCGGCGCATTGTGGCATTGTTAAATTGCGCCTTCTATGCAATTGCGCCTCCTTACTTACTTACTTACTTACTTATATATACATCCGTGGCATACGAAAACTGGTGGGCTGGCTGTTAGCTGTTTTTGACGGGCCTCCGGGCTGCGTGTCTTTTGTCTTACGACACAGCGTCAAAACTGCGGCTGGGTCTAAGTTATGATGAGCAGCCAGCGTGATAGACTGATCAGACTCCTTGCTTGTTAAGTTGCCTGTGACAGTAAACCTACCTGGTGGTCTGTAATAAAGTGTGCCTTCATTTACCTTAGTTAGCATTTGGCGGTCGTTGCTTGTTACGATAAATAACTCATTCTTTCGCTCGTTTTGCTGCACCGTTTAATTCTGACACAAATGCTGCCGTGGCTTCTCAAATGCTGTTGCAAATCTGCAATGGACGTTTGTTCCCAGTTTATCACGTACTGTAAGCCGGGCCACCGTCAACGACTGTTGCGCGCATTCTGCAACTCCCAGAAATGCCATTATCGAAATGTTCCGTGCTCGAGATGCTCAAAACGTAAACTTTCGGATTGCGATTGGCCGTTATGTATAGAGGACTTCTACAGCGTTGCTCTGGGTGCATGTCCACTGCTGTAAAAAAAAGTCAAGACGTGATTTAGACGTCGGCCTAATTCTGACGTAATATGCGGCTGTCCGCCTACCTATAGGCTACATGTGTATAGCATCATTAACGTCAACCTTTGTTTTTTTAACTGAAAATTAACACATTGGCTGCGCCTGCCCTCAGAAACGTTTACCCCAATTTCGGTTTTTTCTGTGCTTTTTGTTTTCGAGTTAAAAGCCTGTGCCGGACAGAGAGAGAAGGGGGGAGTAGACGGACAGACAAGACAGTGATGCGGACTATTTAGAATTAGATGGCAAAAGCTACTAGCTTATTATTATGTGGACACAGTTCACATGCAAAATCATGGTGAATTTTGTACGCCTTAATCAGTATTTTATAATCGATATTGTAAATCTTGTTACAGCGACTGCGAGAAGTTGTGAAGTTTGTTTGCCATTTGTCGAAGTTATGACAAATTATGACAGTTATGAAGTTATGAAATGTAGCTATACTTGAGTAATAAAGATGTCGGCCGTTGCACCGTTTCTGGTGTAAAGATAGGAGGGAGCAGTGGGGGTACCTTAGAAGCCTATTCATGCAGTAACTGAATATAGTGCCAAAATGCATCAAAATACTTTATTTGTACACCAAAAAAATCGAAGAATGTCCGAGAAGGGGCACAGTTTCCTTCCCAGACCCTTCTTCTGGTAGGTGCCCGTGTTTCTTTACATTCAGATTCTGGCTATGACGCTGATCTGGTATACAGTGCCAGTATTTAGCCGGTAGTATTCGTGACACTCGATTCGCCGCCACTGGACATCCTGAGCACTGATCCGCTGCAGATGATCCGGTAAGTACGGAAGACTCTTCTCTTGTGACACGCGCCAAGGAGCAGCAGCAGCAGCAGCAAAGATGAGTTAAAGGTAAAGTCCAGTACTTGCTATAGCGCTTCTTACACGAGACGAATTCGTGGCTAAAATCTCGGAAGTGGCAGCTGATTGGCATGAGCTAATGATACCGCAGCGCACTAACGAACAATTGGACTCACGGTTTGCAGCTAGCAGACATACCACCGCCCCAATCGGCCACACTAGGCCTTCGCCCCATAGCCCGTAAGCTACTACTCTTTTCCCGTCCCACGGAGGATAGGAGGCTGAGTTGGTCTGAGATGAGCATTGAGCGTGCTGGTCGGTCGGCTGGTTGGTTACTATGTGTGTGTGTGTGCGTCGTATATTAAAACTGAGCGCATGACTGACGACACTGGCTAGTCATCCATCAATTAACTGTCGACGTTGACCGCAGCAGCCTCAGTATATACGTGATCAGCGGCCGCGGGCCACCCACAGTCCGTCATATCGTCCGACTGGCGCATGGTACGGTGGTCATTACACCAGCTAACCACCAAACGACAGCCAGCTTAGCTGTGCTTAGTACGACCGGTCGAGGTCAGGCAGACAGTGCTCACCATTTCTGTTTCTACTCCTTAGTTTAAACTCCTCGATAAAATATTGGATGTGGAGTTTTCAGTACTGTTTTTGCCAACTTTTGTGCTATTTTTTCATCTCAGTAATGTCACATTCGTAAGACTCGCGTGCCCGTTGTGTCGCATAGACTACGTAATTTTTATGACGTGCACTGCCACAAACGTCATGGTAAATCATAGCCTGTGGTCTGCTGATGTCACTCGACTGCCATTAATGGAACCGCAGGGAACTTAGCGTTGAAAAAAACAAACGTGTCGATACATAGATAGTTATTATTATTTTTGTCGTCTGGAGCCCAAAAACGATGGACAATAGGTCGATTTGATGCCGTAATGAAATGAAATGTAAAGCCGACGATACAAGAAACGTAACATCTTGTGGTTAGAGTTTTTGATAGCTAAAGTTTGCATGGAGTTTTGATATGTGTAAGGCAAGACTAGAAAAACGTAACTTTTTCTAAAAACTTTTTTAGTTTTAGAATTGTTAGGTTTTTAAAAAATTTTTGCTAAAGTTTTCAAGTACACAAAATCACCACCAAGAAAAACATTTTATATACTCTCTTACAAGTAAACAGTATAATTACGTGATTGACGTCATAAGTCAAAAATCACGATTAAAATATGAAATAAAATATGATATGCAATAAATTTCACAGCAAAACAAAAACGTACGCTACATGAAAATTGAACTTTTAAAGTTTTAAGGTTTTTTTAAACTTAAAAACCTAGTTTTTTCGGACCAATTTTTAGCTCTGGTGTCAAACTTACACAGAATCACAATGTCTCTTATCCATCAACTTTTTTCTCGCTTTTTCTTCGTTTGCTACGGATAGTGCGTGTTGCGCCTAAAATCTCCAGAAATTCGGGACAACATAGCTTGTGCTACAACTGTCATACCCAACGTCCATATTTTGAGGGTTTAGACCCAATCCCCGTGACTTGACTGTTTTTAAACAGGTAAACAGTAAAACCGAAAATTAGGAGGAATATAAATCCACTTTTGGTGAAAAAGAACGCCGTTGTCATCGCACGAGACTGTCAACAGCATCCGTGGTTTCTGAGTCAAAAAAGCAGGTGCTTCGTCAACGGTTCAAAGCATCGATGCATTAAGCTACAGCGTCTGGTGGGGTAGGTGCTCAATCTGCGCGTCTTCGTCGTCTGTTACGTAATGAGATAATGCCAAGGCGACGACGTCCCTACCGACTCCTGAATATTCCATGAGAAACGAAAATCGGCAGCAGCCGCCAGCTTCCGAGTCCTGTTGAAATAATTGAGCCGAGCTGAATATATGCGAGGTTGATGCTGTTGCGTACGTAAGCGTATATTTAAGCGGTTCGTGTCGGTGTTTGTGCGAGTTTTTGTACATCGAACGACCATTCAGAAAAAGCTATAAAAAGTTAAAAATTATTAAACACCACTTTTGCATGCTAAAGTTTTACAAAAAATACTAATTTTTGACTTGTAGGTTACATGTACGAGGCATATACCTTAGTGCCTGTTTTCTTTTCCAGTCCATTGAACATGGGCTTGCTACTGCTGTTAAAACCTGTTTAATTTGAAACTCATGCTTAATTAATTTTTGTATATGCCGTCGTTGACTAAAACCAAATTGTATGCCAGAGGAAAATCTTTGTATAAACTGCTGCGTGTTAACTGGTTTTGACATTTATGTATCGTCTTTTTCATGTATGTGTGAATGTGTTAGCCCTGCATATATTTGATGTGCTAAACCACTTATACATTTTAACAACATTCGTTTATTTCATTTTGTAGTTGGCAGCTTAAAAACCGTACATTGGTACATGTCAAGCACGGGATTTTGCATTTTGCGTAGCGTCAGCACGCAGACCGAACGGTCGTTCAGCATAGTATAATGCGATCAAGTACAATGCCGAACAGAAAAAAGGAAAAAAAA
>Ga0056128_1006264_pt1 | contig 15026 bp, 6 predicted proteins | sample WorMetLIZISLAND2_FD_71113 | JGI IMG/M metagenome (GOLD analysis project Ga0056128, IMG submission 71113) | Marine gutless worms symbiont microbial communities from Max Planck institute for Marine Microbiology, Germany - Olavius geniculatus... ...
CCGCTGCGCCAGCCTGTGTCTGCAGGCTGCACACGGTGGCCGTGCGGCAGGCGGCTCTGGTTAGTGACGAAAGCGCATTAGAGGCGTGTTTGCGACGATGCGCTATATAAGTTGACGATCTTTACCTTTTACCTTTCCAGATTTTAGCTCAATACCCATAATTTGGTGTGTACGACACACTGGCTGATAGGAAGTTTTATTGGTGATACCGGTATAAGTAAAGGACATCATGATCAGCGAGTTTTGCGGTGGAGCACAGCACCCTCAAACTTTTTGGGGTTAGAACCGCACACAGGGCGTGTAAAAGCGACATAATCTAACTAATCTGCACTGCAGTAGTCTATGTCAATGCAGTTCAATTTGTTTAATTTCAGCTGATTCCATTTCGTTCGCTCCGTAAGCACCTTTAGTTATTTTGTTTGTTAATATGAGATCGGATACAATCCCAATCGATGTTCCAAGAAGTTATTTATCTTAGAATTTACGTAGGCCTGTTCATGTTCAATAATTTGCCATGCACAATGTCGCAATGTTTCACGCCAGGGCTGGTCTTGCGCATTTTTGCCTTTCTTATCTGATACATTATACTACTTTTGAAAAAAAAATATTATATTAAGCGACAACATAGTTTTGATCATTTTGGCCAGTGGCGTGGCCGGGTAGGGGCAGAAAAGGCAGTTGCTGTTTGAAAATTATCCAAAAAAAATTTTTGTCGAAAAATTTTAGTCAAAGAATGCAAAATTTGAATCAAAAGCTTTCACTTAAAAATAAAATCAAACTTAAAATTCTGAGCACCTATAATCTCCTCTGTCGAAAATTGTCAGCCGTCTGTCGGAATTCTGTCAGAAATTTGTTTGTCGGCAAATTGCATTATTAACTTCCAGTGCAGTAGAAAAACCCATATGGTGCAGCAACAAAATAAATAAATAAATGAAAAACTAAATGCATAACTAGATTAAAAAATATTGAAATCAAGTTCACCATAGTGTATAAGTCTCACGTCAGTGAGTTGTTCGCTGTTTAAGCATATTGAGAGATACTGATTTAGTACGTAGACACTGAGGTGCTCCATTAATAGGCACGTATATAGGCTGTAGCATTGCATTCAGACGGTCACCGTGCGTTCGCAAGACCGTACGTATAATTACGTCACCGGTAATCCGCTTAGCTGGCGATAACATTGTTATTCCGGGTCGGCCGGCTCAGCGACATCGCTATGCGACATAATCCATCCGCTGCCTGCAATGTCACGATGGAGCGAGCCAAGTCGCTACTGTATTTTAGATTGTTTCTTTATCACGCCTAGTCACTTTTCATTGCTTTCCGGACGCATGTGCATGTGTATCTAGTGCTCTAATATTGATATTGACGCAATGCATGCAATAGGAAGAAACGCCGATGTGTAATGCCCCTTTTACACGATGAAGCTGGCCCGACGAGCTGGCTCGACGAGCTGGCTATATGTTAGCTGGACGAGCCAGCTCGATGTTTGCTCGGTGCTTGCTGGATGTTTGCTTGATGTTTGCTTTGTGTAGGGCTAGGCTATGCGTTATGCATGCTTTGTATTTGCTCGATGTTTGCTTGACGTTTTCTCGATGTCTGCTCGATGTCTGGTCGATGTTTGCTCGATCGTGTAAACGGGGTATAATGTAGCGACGCTTAGTGCAAAGATCAGCTATATTTATAAACCTATGAGATTACCAGCTATGGTACGCGGCTCTTTAGCACGGTTGCCTCAGCATCAAGGGCGTCGGTCCCTATGACTGAAAGAAGACACGCCGAAATATTTAGACTGAAAGACACCTCCAATATTTAAGCAGTAATGGCGGTAACTCACAGAGACTTTTCATCTATGCAGCATTTTGTTCAGTCGATTCTAAGAAAAATCATTAAAATCAGTGGCATCGCCAGATGTCATATTCTAAGGCTATAACGCAGCCATTACCACGTGCGCCGAATTACCGCATCATATTCTAACGTTGATCGTAGCGTTTGATATAGCAGCGTCATCATATGATGTATGAGCTGTAGTCGCTCTGAGAAATCGCTTTCTTTCCGTGACCGGAAGTCGGACGACGTACAGTAGTTTTCTCTGAAATTAATAAAAAAGATGCATCTGCCAATATTTTCTGTGGCGCTAACATAGTCTGTTGGTTCGGAGAATAAGCTTAATCAACAACTAGTTAATGGTCTCCATATTTTAGTCAGAGACGTTCACACATCACTAGCTTCGATAGTGATTAATAAACGTAGGATTTCTGCGCGTGTTTTCCATTTCGTCATCGTGAGTCTATTTTTCATTACCGTCGTTATCATCATCATCATTAGCAACAGCAGCAGCAGCAGCAGCGTTGACAACTTGACGACACTGAATAATGATCGGCTGAAAGGGCTAAAATTAAGTGTCCTAAAGCGACGCTGTTGATTGTTTATAAATATGCAGCCTTCTTGATTCTCCGTAATAGATAAATACGAAAGGCGTTCTAGACTACACTCTGTGTAAAAACCGGACCCCTGTTACATTTTCAAATAACTCGCTTAGTTTGTTTTTTTTCGGTTAATAGTGCTATTTTGGCAAATTTATATTTTACAAAAGTACAGTGGCACGTTTTGGGCGTGGTGAGATTTTTAATAACGGTTTTATCGCAAATACTTTATAAGTTATCTTTGGTAAGAAAATTGTGAAAATCCAAGTTTGGTAGGACGTGTTTTTAACTCACCGTTTGCAAACTAAATATAGCGATGTTATCGTCGAAAGCATCCACGGCAAACAACATTATTTTGTTAAAGGATTCGTTCTGTGGGCAACAAGGCTCAGCACAAATAACTACCGTTTAGTCTGGCGTGCGTCCAGTGTGCGGTAATATAGGACTGTTGACTGTTTTACGAGACAGGAATACAACGTTTGTCGTAAAACGTCGTTTCCTTATGGTCAAAAAAATTGCGAAAACACATTACGAGTCCGCAGGCAAGCAGCGTCGTCTTTTGCATGAAAAATGTTGAGAAATAGGAATAATGTTGAGTCAATTTGGACAATATGCCTAAAACATCAGCGTTTGGTGTTTACAAAGATTACCTTGTTGACGAAATTTATTTGTCTCACAACGTTACTCGGCTCTAAGAACACAATCTGCACATTGACCATAGTTCGTACAACTGCAAACAGTCGATCAAACATACTGCATTTGATGACGCCATGGCTGGAAGACATATGTCTTAAGAAAAAGATTTTTTTTTTAATTTAATTTTTTAAAAGTTTTAAGATTTCTAAACGTTTTAAAAACTTTTTTACAGGTTTTGATGTACAAAAGACTTAGCACAAATTTTGAGAGCCAGCAAAAACATTGTAGTACGCATTCTTTATGTCTCGTCGTTTTTGCTGATTAAATCAGGCCTACACCATCAAAATACGAAATTAAACGTTATTTGTATAACAAATGCATTTTACACTTTAAGGGTTTTAAAACTTTTTAAAAATGTTTTTAAAAGTACTTTAAAACTTTTTAGCGAACTAATTTTCCATGCCCATGCACGAGGCCAGTTTTGACTGAAACCTAGCCTACATGTACATTCTTATGGCCTTCTCGGTAAAATTCCAGGCCCGATGCCGTGAAATTCACTACGAGACATTTGCGTGATTCTGTTCACATTACCACTGTCGTTGGGCAACTCCTTAAGACGCTTTTTCATCAGAGTACTAAAGTAAACGCGAACGCACTAGATAGAGGCTGTTCGGACCTCTTGATGCGCTACTTTATTGACGTCTTGCTGACCTAATAACTTAAACGCTTTGCGCTTAATTGTCACGTTGGCTTATACATGGTGTCGTTTTAATTTGTACAATAACTTCGGCAAATGCCAACCAAAAATTTCGTCATTTTTTGCCGACCGTACTTAAGCAAAGGTCGAGCTCATAGCTCGGTCGTCGTCTGTCGTCGTTTGTTTGTTTGTTCGTCAGTATCGGACGTATTGTAGCTAAACGGTAGGTCGTAGGGGAAAATATTACATGAATAATTAGCCCTGTCATAATCCTAAATATGCAAAATTTCAGCGATCTAGTTTAAAAACATTTTCAAAAATGGGGTTGAATAAATAGGGAGAGGGTAAAAAGGTGCGTTTTTCAACAGAAAACTGACCATATCTCGAAAACGGTGACAGATACAGGAAAGGTTACTATTAATCACTGACACAAAGTGCTATACTTCCTGTCAAATAAAATAAAAATCTTGAATAACTTTAAAAATTGTCATGCGTTATTGTGGCTAAACGGTGCAAAATAGGGCCGAGGTTACTATTAACTACTAATAAAAAGTGGCACACGCCCTTTAAGGTGAAATAAAAATCATCGATTTTTAATGATTTTGAAGGTCATTGACAACCAGTACGGTCAGCATATTGTTGGCTGTTTTATTCATAGCCTAGCAACGCCTCTGTATCTTTACACACGTTTAGTTTTATGGCGCTTTATAAGTTCGTTTTTAACTTTAACTTTAACTTAGCTATATCTGGCATACGCAACACGATGTCGACGACAGAAGACGGACATTCCCCCGGACACTTTTCCCTGGACGTTTCCTCGGAGTTTTTCTCCCGGACGTTTCTCTTTGCTTTTTTGCATACCCGGACATTCCCCTTATGTATGACGAGCGCGTGCGTGGTCTTCTTCCCCGAGTCTGACGTCGCCGACGGCATGCAGCTAGGTGCAGCACGGCTGTGTTGCTGACGTGGAGGAGGCCGACAAGCTACAGGACGCTGCTAGCGACCTGCTGCAGCGGCTGGCGACGACGACGACGGCGCCTCTGTTCAGCGCATGTTCCCGACACTGCTGCAGACTGCACGTGTCCAGCTGACTGATTAATACACTATATCTTTTTCTGGACATTAACTTATATAAAATCTCTTTATTCAGTGACATTTAAATAATTATATATAAAGACTTGCTGTTTATAACTTTATATATTTATTCATAATTATTACACTTTCTAATATATTAAATATTTGCTATTTGGCCATTTATGTCACTAATTGATACTTACAGGAAATACAACTTACACTCGGCAGCTTCATACATAGAGGGAAATGTTTGGGTATGCAAAAAGCAGGGAAGGGGGAAAACGTTCGAGGGGGAAACGTCCGGGAAGGAAACGTCCGGCGGAGGTGTTTGGAAAGGGGGGGGAAATGTCCTACACCCTCGACGACTGTTCCGTTATCAACCGTAAACTTCTACCATCTTCAGACGACCAACGAAACTCAGCGCCAAAAAATGTGGGGCCTTCACATTATTTTCTTGTCCGGGGAATAAAAATAAATAACGTTTAAAGATCAGAATCGCAATATGGCACAGAGAGCCCCCAAACGTCAGGAAGCCCAGGGTAACTTACCTCCCTATCTCCCCCTTTTCAGCGGACTTGGGTTACTGTTCAGGGACGGTCAAAGAGCTGCGCTTTTTGCAATATGTTAAAAAGCTCGGCAGAACTTTTGTGGTTAATGACAGCGAGTTCCACTCTGAAGGCGCGCTAACACTGAAAGCTTAACTTTATAGCCGTCCATAAAGGCGCGTGCAAACAACGTAATAAACTCAACTGAACTGACACACGGTTTAGTTTCTGACAAGCAGTAATGCATTACAGTCGGCACCGTCTAACGGCGTCGGTGGCCTACGTGACTTTGCACTTACGTACGCTTGCCCATTAACCAGTTCGTCAAAAAACTAAACCATGTCAGTTCAATTCAGTTTCGTTTAGTTACGTCGCTCTGTACTCGCCTTAAGAGTGTAACTAAAAATTAGCTACACTATAACTGAGTTTCAACTAAAATTTTCAAAATTTAGCGTAATTGTCGCGGTTAGCAACTACACTGTCGACAAATGCTATTGATATTAGACTTTTATTACACAATTACACAATTAAACAGTTAATGTAAGAAAAATCTAAACATTTTAAACACTTGACTCGAAAACTAAAATTCATAAATAAAGAAATCACCTCCTTAATTTATGAATACATTTTTATTTATTTTTGCAACAGTTGCTAATTTGCTACTTTCAGTTCACTGCAGTCAGTCCAGTGATTTATTAAAATTAAAAACTGTACAAGTGATTTAAAGATAACAAAATACAACCGTTTAATTGCCAACAAAATTTATTAATTAACTACTGTTTCAACAAAACTTTTGTTAAAAATGTTAACTAAATTATTGATGTAACAAAACTAAATATTATTTAAACAATTAGTTATCAACACTTTTTAGTGAACTTTTGCCCATCACTGCCTAATACCCCGTTTACACGATCGAGCAAACATCGAGGAAACGTCAAGCAAATGCATTTAAAATACACGTGCTAATTGCCTGACGTCTACTCGACGTTTGCTCGATGTTTGCTCGATCGTGTAAACGGGGTGTTACAGTCGCGCAGACTCGGACCATCATAAAACGTGGACTGCATGGTGTATCAGCGTCGTTTGGCATGCAATGACAAGACGCATTAAAGTTTAACTAAATCTAGCTATAGTGGGCCCCAGCAACATTGCGAAAACAAGACAGCACCGGTAGCGATGCGTTGTTTATATCTACCATCGCGCTTTCGGGTGACGACGGTAATAAATAAGTAACTCGATTACGTCGAGCGGGCAACACATTTCACTCGAAATTTGGGAATGCTTGCCTAGAACTGAATTGCGTGACTAGCTAATTACACGTGTAACTGCATTCCAAGTAACCCGACCCACTACCAGCCTACAGTACACCAACGTTACAGACGGAGAGACGAACAGACAGAAAGACGTGTGGCAATACCGTGCCCATCACTGGCTGCATTGCTTCGTAGGTAGTCGGAAAGCTTGACAATATGTGTGGTTTCTATTATTTCTTGGTTGCGAACAGATGTTATGCAATCGTTTGGTAATTAACACGTTGTGACGTTGAAAACCACAGGCTGCGTACACGTGAAAGTAAACTGAATTTTTCAGGATGTGGGAAAATGGTCTTATTCATTACACTGCTTATAACATGTAACGAACGGTGTTTAAAATGAAAAAGTGATCGTTCCTCTATTCGTTATATTTTTGCTAACATTAAAATTATGACGCTTTGATGACAGAGTCGCAGTTTGAAAAATACTAAAACAATTATTCGAAAAAGTTTAGGAATGTTTTAAAAATTTTAACGCTTTTTTCGCATGAAAATCGAAACCGATGTACTGAAGCGTACGCATTTGCTCAAACTGTGGAACAGAAGATATCAGCAAGCTGCACCCAAATTAATTCTAAGTACCGCGAAGAGTAGGCCTAAATGCAGCAAGTTCAAGCAAAAAAAAATGAAGGCGCAGCATCCCATAGGGGCCGAAATATGGTCTTCCGATAAAGTCGATTTGGTGGGGTACGATTCCACATTGAGATCTCCAAGGTTACTAGACCAAACTTCACCAAACTTGTTTCGCCTAACGCAGGAGGAATCGCGGTAGATAAAATATTTGTCCGATTTTGAATATCTTCATCCATTCCGGAGATATTCGCCGCCGAACTTCGAAGTCGCCCGAAATCGGGCAAAATTTTGCATGTTTTTGTTCCCTAAATTTTTTGGGGGGAAAGCCCCCCGAAATTTTGGACAGGCATTATAAAATTTGGCCTAGTACTAACCACCGTGCAAAATTTTACTCCAGTCGGCCCACGCATCTCGGAGATCTCGCGTTAAAAAATAAAACTAAAAATTTGGGGCAAAGCCCAACGTGAGTCCGCTCGGCACCCTAAGTCCGATTGGGAAAAAATTAGGGTGGAGGGGGTTAATGCGCCCTGATTCTTTCTGATGCGCCCTGATTCTTTCTGAGACTTTGGCACTTTATAAATCATTTACTTACTTACTTACTTACTTAAATTTCCCCAGCACCAAAGTCACGTGGCCCAAACTCAAATGCATTGACATACGCAAAACGCGCATAGTCGACTTAAATTTTTACACCCGCTAAAGAATGACCAAGTATTACTAGCGCACCCCCACCGGTGATAAGGGCCCCCTTACAATTTTTTTAAAGTGGTGTCAAAAGTTGGCTTAAAATGTAGCGTATTAGCCGCAAGAACTTTGGAGCCAAGGGGAATAACTTTATAAGACTTTGCCACGTGACGTGCTGCTGGATGGGGTAATAACGTGGGTACAACTTTTAGAAAGCACCGCCCCCCCTTTTAAAATTTAGGAGGGCAAAAAACGTCCAAAATTCAGTACGTTTACGACAACATTCGAGTTTGACCGCAAATATCTCTGGACTGGATAAAGATATCGACAAGCGGTAAACGGCGTTATCAAGCACAGTTAATCCCGCGTTGAACAAAAGAAATTAGGTAAAGTTTAGTCACCACCACTAGAAATTACGCGGCTAATGTTTACCCAACAAATCGACTTTTTCGAAAGGTCATATTTCGACCCCTAGAGGGTGCTGCGCCCTTAAATTTTTATACGCGCTAGAGAATGACCAAGTCTTACTAGCGCATTACCTACCGGGGACGAGGGCCCCCTTTACAATTTTTTTCTAAGGGGGATCAAAAATCGGCTTAAAATGTAGTGCATTAGCCACAAGAACTTTGAAACCAGGGGGAGTAGCTTCATGAGGCTTTGCCACGTGCTGCTAGATGGGGGTGATAACGCGGGTGCAACTTTTGGGAGTCACCGCCCCCTTAAAATTTGATAGGACAAAAACGTCCAAAATTTAGTACGTCTTACGACAACTTTCGAGTTTGACCGCAAATATCTCTGGAAAGAATAGAGATATCGACAAGCGGTAAAAAGCGTTATCAAGTACTGTTAATCGCGCTTTGAATAAAAAATTGTGAAGTTTGGTCCACAAACACCAAAGATTACGCGGCTAATGTTTACCCACCCTATGTCGACGGTTCGCGTTTTGCGTATGCTAATGCATTTGAGTACGTGTCACGTGACTTGGCTACCGGGGGGGAATTTCACCCCCTTGAATTTTTTCCCAATCGGACTTAGGGCGCCGGACGGACTCGCGTTGGGTTTTGCCCCAAATTTTTAGTTGACTTAAACTTTCGCTGAATTTTTTCGCTGAGCCAAAGATAAAGCTGAACGCTAAAGTCTGTACTTAAACCAAAGTTTAACTAAACGATTAAAATGGCGGAAAAGCGTTAAACCTAACAGGAAATAAATCAACCAATTCGCTTGGACTTGCGTATTTAATTGCGCCGCGCCCGCAAATGACGTAATTACGTAACGTCTTACGTCATTGTGTAGTCATTAAGGCGTTTATCTGTACGTATAAAACTGTAAATCGCCATGTTTTCGCTCAGCTTAAGTCAAAAGTGAAAGTGGATTCTGGCTCAGCGAAATCAATTCACTTTTTGACTCCAGTAGGTACCGGTACTAGACCAAAGTACTAGACTCAGCGAAAGTCTCAGCGGAAGTCTAAGTCAAAAAGTGAGTAAAGTCGCCCACTGACTTTGTACGAAAATTCAAATGTTTGGACGACGTTTTTGTTGTTACAGCATTTATTTAATGCCACGTAACGTGCAATTTAATTTTTCGACAATGGAAACAATTGTCTGTTTTATTTTTCCTGTTGAGTTTTGTGACGAACACATGAAACCTGCGCACGGGGCCTGCCTAAAGAAAACAGTCGAGACGGGAACAGCTCATCAGAACGAATCCCAATAGAACGAATCCCGTCAGAACGAATTCCCAACCGATCAAATCCCACTAGAACGAAAACTGTCAAATTTGTCCAGTAATGCAGTGCCTCCACGTAACGTACTGCTACCGTTAATTACTTCTAGAGCATTTGACTGAAGTTATAGAAATCCTTATCCTCTAAAACGCTAATCCAGCCGTGAAATTTACGGCTAGCCGGCTTAGCGGTCTATCCCTTCCCATTTTCTTCTCCTTTAACTTTTTCTTCCCCTTCTTTTCCCCTATTCTTTTCTTTTTTCCTTTTCCTTGCTATTTTCCTTCCCTTTTTTTCTTCTCCTTTCCCCTTTCCTTCCATTTTTCCCCGCTTTTTTCATTACCTGTGTTTTTCTCTTCCTTTCTCCTTTCCTTTCCCTTTTTCTTTTTCTTCTATCCCTTCCTTTTTTCTTTTTTTCCCTTTTTCCTCTTCTTTCCGTTTCTTTTTTTCTTTTCCTTCCTGTTTTCTTTTTCCTTCTCCTTCCATTTACCTTAATTCCTTTTTCTTCCCTTCCCTTTCACCTTCCCCTTTTCTTTCGTCTTTTTTCTTCCAGTTTCCCTTTCCGTCTCTTTCTCCTTCCTCTTCCTTTTTTTCCTTTTTTCTTCTTTGTTTCTGTGTCCACGTCCGTGCGTCCAACATTTGAGGCGCCATATATATCTCCGTAACAGTGCCAGATAGACGCATGGTTACAATGGACCATCAATAGGAAGTCGCCCACCTCGAGTCAAATGGTCACGTGACGGATGACGTCACGTGAATCCGTCACGTAACCTCAAAAGGTCAAGGTTGTGACCCCATTATCTTCGAGGCGCTATATCTCCGTAACGGTGCCAGATAGACGCATAGTGACGATGGACCATTTATAGTAACGCGCTGGTGACGAATTTTAATGGTCTCGTGACTGACAACGTTAATTGTTCAGTTATAATAATAGCGAAGGATGACAGTAACGTTGCTGCTGTGCAATTTAAAATTAAACTTTTTAATTTTTTTTACCAGTCTAAACAGCTTACTGATTATATTTATACAGACATATACTGTAAACTATCGAAATGTAGGCCTATTGGACAGACTTCGTGTTCGTATGAACATTATCTTGTAATTCTTAATGACATTTCTCGTTTTATACTCATTTTTTGTTCTTCATAACATACCAAACTAAAAAAATGTAGATAACTAAAAAAAACAAAAAAAATTAAATTTTTAACGGTCATTGCTTATTGCATTCAGCAAAACCCTATGCCTGCATGGACACAGCAAAAGCAAAACTGGTTAAAAAAACAAAGCTTGTGTTAAAAATCGCACTCATATAAACAAGTAAGCATAATACAGACGTAAATAGGCCTAACATTTGCTTATAAGGGCCAAAAAACTGAAATCCCGTTAAAACGAAAACCTAACAGAACGAATTTCTCATTCGTTCTAATGGGTTTTCGTTCTTGTAAGCCTAAGTCGTTGAGACGTCTCTCTCGAGCAGAGCTAGAACTTTATGTCGTAGCACGAATTGACTAGTAATTGCATTAGCGTTAATCCCAACTGCAAGAGACTAGACGTTCCGTGTTCCCTTGAGTCCTTATCCCGTCTCCCGGTAGGTTTGTCGCCAATAAAAACGTAAAGCTCAGTATCACGCACTGAATTCGTGCACGCAGGTTATCGCAAGAAACTAATTTTCCACGACTTCGCTGTTATGTTCTCTTTACTGTTTTGTGCTGATTGCTAAATGGATAGTTGCCTATACACGGTGTGTCAAAAATGTGCAAAATTGTTCTGTCAGAAATTCGTCAAACTTTCAGCAACTTCGTGATATTTCTGGCACCAAGGTGGCAAAGAGGATAAAATTGTGTGCGGCGCACTTACTTCCCACCTTACTTAATTTGCGTTAATACACTACCGTGTAAAACGCAGATGCTTCAAATTGTTACATTACGTTGTACAGTTGGATGGAGTTGTTCACATTTTCATCATCAGTTACATAGAAAACGCCACGTGATTTAATAATTTTGTAGTAAATATATATTTTACGTTAAAAAGTAAACAACAAAATACATGTTGCTGACGTTGATAAACTTAAAACACGTTTGATCGATGAGTGGATCCAGTTTGATCTGTCGTTCTTTGATGCCGCTATCAGCCATGCAGTGGCGTCTAGTCGAAGTCTTTGTGTCCGTGTATGCGCGGCACACTAAACATAAATTCTGACAATTTTTAACAACAGTTATACAAACTTATAATTCTGGTAATTAAACCAATTTCTAGTTTATTGTGTGCTAATAAAGTCGTTAAAAAGTCTAGGGCCTACTACAGACAACAACTTGGCATTGTGTAACAATTTGGAACATTTGCGTTAATTTTGCACCGTTTTGCGGGAGGGAGAGAAAAAGGCGCTGTTATGTTATTTTTGTCCGTATTTGTGTCGCTTTTATGACAAACACATCTGGTCAATTTCTGACTATGCCAGCGCAGACAGTAACTGCTAGAACGCTGGCATGCAGTGACAATGTCCAGTGTTTTCTATTTCGACAGCAACGTAAGGACTAGGTTTATATGAAACACATTATCACGAATTGCAACTGTGTAGAATGTAGATTCAAGACCTGTAGCTGTATAGTCGGATTACGGCATCGCGTCTGGTCAATATCTAGTGTGGTCTAACTCCAGCTATTATTGAACTATGGTAGATGATAATAGTTTGCGAAAGATTCAGACGAAAGCCAGGGTGTCAGAGAAAAAATGCATTGCAAGCGATGACCCATGTTTGGTGGGCAATTCGTTGACGTTAGAAATATCGCCGTAGGCTACTTTGCTTACAAATTTGACCATCTTTGTATAGTGTTACATCTAGTGGACGTAGCTTGCGCCCACCGAAAATATGGGAGAAGTTTTGTAAAGGATATAGATCAAAATTTTCCTCCCCTATTTTTCACTGGGCAATAAGAAGGAAAAAGGAAACGCTGAGAGATAGGGGAATAAAGCATAAAAACATTAAAAAAGAGGTAAAAGAAAAAAGCGGATGGAATGAAAGCAAAGAGGGAAAGAAGCCCAAAAGGCGGGAACTTGAACCTGAAAGGGAGAAAAGAACTTGCACTTGATTTCGATTTCAGATTTGGGGGGATAGAAGCCACTGAGTGTAATGGTAGAGCTACTAGTGGCTAGCAGTATGTTATGCTTAGTACGAAAGCATCTTAAGTTCTTAACAGATGGCGCTGTGGCACGGGAAAGGGAGAAACGGGCAATTGCTTACCCGAAATTTTTGGCTGTCGAAAAAATGTGGGGGAATTTTTTTTTCTTGTCGGATATTTTTCGTCTAAAAATGCAAAATTTTGGGCTTAGCCTCCCATTTTAAAAAAATATAGCCTCATAATTGAAACTTTGAGCATCCATAATCTTCTCATCCCTGCATAATAATACCTGCATATAATTTGTTAACCCGTGACGCTGCTGGGTGCTGCTGAGGCTGCGTGCAACGATGTTCGCATCAGACGGTCGAGTCGACTATAAAACGTGCTGCAGTCAGGTATAGGTCTACGCTTAGTCGCTGATGCCGTACAACGTTTCTTCGCTTGCTTCGTCGGTATGTCGTAATCACTACGGTACTCTTATTTTCTTGCTTTTTTACTAAGTTGCGGTCACGGAGATTATATCGGGATTATCTCGTCCGTTGGACAGGGTAATTCCTCAGTTAGCGCAGTACTACTGGAGTATTTCGGACTTGTCTGCATGTAAAATTAAACGCAAAAAATATTTCCATAACATTTCTGAAAATGCTTTTTGTTTTATGCGTGAAATCACGGTTAATCGCTAAAACGGTGGCCTTAGCTTGTAATTGTAGGGCCTACTTGCATCTTTTCACATTTGCTTTCCAGGTCTAAAAGCAATCCGACGTTTGCGATCAAGTAAAAAAATAAAACAAGTTTAAGCATTAGGGAGTGCAAAATATATTGTTCATCTTCAACGGCAAAAAGCAATTATCTACAAACATGCAAAGTCAACGTAAGAATAACGTCACCAGTAGCAATGAATTTCAACTTTGACGTTGATGCAATGCCTAATTTGTCTTAAACATTCCCAGAAAATCTTCTGCATATGTAAGTGTTTTTGAAAAAACGTGAGTGGATGTTTTTTTCTGAACACAATGTGGAAACTGTTGTCGTGTGATCGAGACACGTGAGGTCGACTTGTATGCCGTATGTATTTTATACATACATGCTATACTGTGCTTTTCCATGGCAGTGGGGACGGAGTTCATATCATATACCTTACCGATGGCAAGTTGTTTAATCTTAGGAAATTCAGTGCTAAAACCAAGGTGAAGCAGGACGTTGTCATAGATTTTCTCTTTGCCGATGACAGCGCACTCAACACTACGGATAAGACCGAGATGCAACACTGCCTTGACGAAGTGTCAGGAGCTTGTGATGACTATGGGCTTACTATAAGTACAATCAAAACTGAGACCATGTTTCAGCCTGCTATAGGAGTAGATAACATCAGTCTAGAATTTACTGTGAATGGCTAGAAACTTTCTGTTGCAGACAAATTCACATACCTAAGCAGTACGCTGTCACGTTGTGTTCACATAGATGAGGAAATTACTAGCCGAATATCAAAAACGAGCACGGCATTCGGCAGACTAAGGAACAACGTCTGGAACCGGCAGGGACTCAGTCTGTCAACCAAGCTCAAAGTATATAGAGTCATAGTGCTCTCTTGTTGTATGCTTGTGAAACATAGATTGTTTATCAACGCTATGCCAAGAAATTGAATCGGTTTTACATCACATGCTTACGCAAACTATTACGGATCAGTTGGCGTGATATGGTACCTGACACTGAGGTCCTGAGACGCACTGAGCTCCCTAGTATCCAAACTATGCTCAAAGTCTAGCTGTGCTGGACAGGCCATGTTGTCTGCATGCAAGAAGAACGACTGCCCAAAAGTCAGCTGTATACTGAGCTTCTGGAAGGAAAAAGATTTGCTGGAGGTCAACGTAAGCGGTAGAAAGATACGTTGAAGGTATCGCTCAACTATTTTGACGTCGACCCAGACATTCGGGAAGAATTAGCTGGTGATCGACCCAGTTGGCAAAGTCTCATAGCGAAGAGAGCTATCAGCTATGAAGAAGGTTGTTTGACCAGAGCTGAGAATAAGCGAAGGCAACGAAAAACGTTCTCTGTCAGCCAACACGTCAACTTGAGAGAGTGTCATGATGATGATGATGAATGATGATGAAGGACGAATCAACTTTAGCGTGGCGTTAAGTCCTAAGACTACAAGGACACGTAACAATAAGCTTAAACAGTGAAGTCACGTAATAGTAGTCAGCACAATGAGACGTTCTTAGTCATGTCTGTAAGACCGG
>Ga0056128_1006266_pt1 | contig 15023 bp, 9 predicted proteins | sample WorMetLIZISLAND2_FD_71113 | JGI IMG/M metagenome (GOLD analysis project Ga0056128, IMG submission 71113) | Marine gutless worms symbiont microbial communities from Max Planck institute for Marine Microbiology, Germany - Olavius geniculatus... ...
TCAGAATTTGGTGTGTATTTTATTTTTATTTAGTATTTTTTGTAACTTATTGTTCTTACCAGTTGACAAATAATGCTTCACATATTTTGCAACTGTTGACTGTTTTCCTAAAGCTGTGCAACCCTTACCCCATCCTGAACTTTGGCGTTTTCAACTGAAAATTGGTTTACTACTTACTGCTGAGCTGCGGAATGTTTACATTGGTTTGACTTATATGCTTGTTGGTTTTTGATAACTTACTTCTAGGATGGCTGCCTTTCATTCTTTCAGAGCAGGTAAATTTCTTGGCTTGGGTTAAGGGGGAGCACATTTATCTTTGTTGGGTGGCAGGTAGCACTTGATCACATATGGCAGGTGAAGCTCCATAGCTCTGCGATGGGTTTGCAATACAAAGCTGTTCTAAACGTTTAACAAGTATTAATCGTTTTGTCAGGTCACAACTGGGGCAGTGAACATGACCCTGACAACAGCGAATGTTCGCCGTCAACATCGTCAGGAGGAAAGTTTCTTATGTACATGTACTCGGTGTCTGGCATTGAAAGCAACAACAAGGTATTGCTGCTATTTGCTGGGCCTCTGCTATAGCATTTTTTCACATAGACTGATAAGTGCGTAAAAGCTTATGACTTTGCATTATGATCCGGCGTTGTACTGGAGAACCAGTTGTGGATAGTATTGGTATCTCTGAGTTTGGTTCTGTGCAATTTGTGCATCGTTTTTGAAGACAATTGTACACACCTTTCAATTTGTTTCAACTTCCTCTATTAAATAAGTAGGTAAGTAAGTAAATTTGTATAGCCTACTGGTGCAATTTTTTATATATTGTACACAGTGCATTATGTAAAAAAATTTTACACGATTTGGGAGCCAGACTTATCTTTTATATGCTATATGTCTGCATTCAGTTGCAAATATAACTTGTACATTGTGTTATTTATTATTTTCATATAAATGAAGCAGATGTTTATTTGTGTGGCTTAGCTCACTTATTTATACAGTTTATAAGAACAGTTTGTTGTGTTAACAGCTGTTCTCACCATGCAGTCGGAGGTCAATGGGAGTCGTGCTTGAAGCTAAAGCTGATAGCTGCTTCACACGTAAGTATGGTTGACTGTATGATGTTATTATCTATGGAGCATATGTGAGCTTGTCATATGTGTGATTTAGGGCAGCGTGCAGTACCTTTGCATATTGAAAACAGTTTTTTTCTTTTTGTTTCTTTCTTTTTTTGAATATGGTGAAACTTCATTTAATTGACGACTCCTGATTAGTGGTCATAGGCAGTGCTGAGTGAATGGTGCAAAGACGTCCATTTACAGAACAATGGTGCTGATGAAATAGAGATAAATGTCTGTTTTTGGCTCCTCCAGGAAGGGTTGCAACTTTTTCTACCAGTATTACTAGAGTACCTCAGTTTTTGTTTCCTACCCCAGTCTGAGCAGTAACTTTTCTCAAAATATATGCCTGAATGTCCAATAGAGTTATATGATTCTACCAGGCACTTGTGGGAATAGTTTGACTTTTACACATTTAGCAAGAGTGTGCACCAGCACACAGAGCCTGTGAGATGTTTGAGTTTCTGGCTTGCAAGATACAGCATATGGCCAAAAGTGTTCATAATGGCGGCAGCGTGAACGCTCGATTCGTTTTTTTTGCCAGTTAAATTCGAACATCGTAAACATCATTATTTCAACAAAAGCGCTTACCAGGCATTTTGGAATTTTGTTTGAAATTCTTTCTGCACAATAACAGAACGAATTCATTGTTGAATGATGCGTAGAGCTGACGACTTTGCTTCAGGTTGTTAGAGCAGACTTGATAGGGTTCTGTTGACAGTTAAAAGTTGACAATTCTTTTTGCACATGAAGTTTTATGACTTACCACATATTTTTGATTACGTTTATGCTCAGTGATTGTGCTGGCGACGCAAAACTCAAAAAGTGATTTTCTGTTTTCTACAGATGAGTAAATACTGAGCGATGTACAGGGGCTACCATCCTGCTAAAAGAAGTGCTTTCCAGCAAAGTGTTTGCCTAGTCATAAATTTGCACCAAGTGCATTCATATAATTACAAGAGTCAGTATTTTTGTTAATCGCTATTAATGTACCCACTCTTTCATATCAAATACAGCTCCAGAACATGGTGATATATTTTGACTGTTGCTGCCTCTCATGACATTCGAGATTGCAGACTTTGTGTGGCGTTCTCCAAACGTAGGCTTGACTTCGCTATCCTGTCCTATTATTACCCGAGTTTCTTCTCACAGGTAAATTTAACTGATTTCCAGTCATCTGTTTTTCAGCTCAGCTTCTGTTTACACTAAAACACATGGCGAGCTTTATTCACCCTGCTCATTACAGTTTGTTTCGAAATTTTCCATCTAGTAAAACCACAGTTAGATAGTTTATAATTTCAGCCGATGTCTTTTTTTCTGTACGCTTTAACATGACTAATTATTCTCCAAGCGCTACTTCCTTTAGATTTGGTGGTCTGCCAGTTTAAAGCTACTTTTCTACGCTTTGTCGACATTTTCATCAGTTCAGAAACTTCCATATGCAAGACAGTCTTACATTTAATGTATTTGAAATGAATATTTGTGTAGAAGTGATATTACTTTATTTTATAAGAATTTTTTTGCTCTCTTGTCAATTTTCTGCCTATGCTATCGACGGCAGTTCAGTCACATCGTTTGTCAAAATTTTTGGATAAAATGACATCATAAATGATGCAACACATTTTACATAGATAAAACTACTTGACCATAGATATTAATTGGCTAGAGATGCGCACGAGTACAAAATTTTACTTATTTTACTTGCGGTGCAAGACTTTCCGCCATATTTATTGCATTATGACACATTTTTTCAACCCGCTGTACCTGACTTCATATTTCTCAAGTTGCTTAGGGATGATGTGGTGAACAGTTTTTCATAACTGAACCAGATAAAGTTTATCATCAAAGCGGATAGCGTCACTGACAGCACCAGTTGAGATGAGCAAGCTTGTTGTCACAACACATTTCATGACATCACAGTTACATCACAACTAACAAAGAATATTTAAGTAACAATGGACTTTTGTTGAAATATTTTGTATTAGCATTGCTTTAGCCACAACTGCTAAAAATTTGTGAAAATTCATCGCTGTTTGACTGAATCATAGAAGAAAGCAAAAGGGTTCTTTTTACAAAACATTATGTAATAATCTTACTATAATGCGCAGAAAGTTTGTCTGCCTGCATGTCTGTTGTACCCCTCTGGCGCCTTCTGTGCTGCATGGTCACGGACCTCGACCGCAGCTGTAGGTATGTGCACCCCCATCTTTCTCTTCTTTTTCTCCTTTTTCAATAATGCACATATCCTCTTGCGAGTAATGTCGTGCATGGCTCCATGGGCCTTGGGCAGTTTGAAGATGGTTGCGTTGCCGGGTAACGAAGTGAACCCATTCGTAGGGCAGGGGGAACTTTGCTGGTAATAATAACAGTGAGATGTTGGCAGTGGTGGATATCGTTGGTGCTGGTCTGTAGAGAGTGTTGGAGGGTTCTGTGGTAATCTCCGGGTGGAAGGGGAGGAGGAATGTGATGCGGGTTCAGAGGGTGATCATTGCTGTGACTCTTCATGCTACCTCAGAACAGACGCCATATGCAGGTACTTGGCACGGCTTACAGTCTTCTGTTCAAATGAGGTGGGTTAAAGGGTTGGCATAGCTTTACATTCGTGTTAGTTGTTTGACTAACCAGAGCCAAACTGTTTCACACAAAGAAAAGACCAAAAGTCATGCAGAGAAATGGAGAAGATGCATGTGGGTGACATTCAGGCAAACTAGTCGATAGATGCCATTGTATAGCAGTTTTTACATAGTTTACGGTGCTTCTGAATTTTTAGAGATACGGCCATTTTTATAGGGTGATCAAAATTACTAAAAATTGCATTTTAGTGTTTAGTGTTAGTGTCATTATTTTATGGCTGACCTAGTCCTTCTGTCCCTCACTACAGCGTCTGGAGAGTTATAAGTGCGCATAATCTCACACCGCTCAAGCGTGGTGACTGATAGCATTTTGCATTTGTATATCAGGCAGAACACACTGTCGATCACAGCCATGAAATAAGTATGTTTCAACACGGTCCACAGTGTATTGTGCCTCATTAGAGTCACATAATACACTGTAGACCATGTTGAAACCTATACTTAATATAGTGATTTGTTAGTTGTGTGTCAAATCAGTCATTTAAAAATGAATAAATAAACAACTAATAAATAAATAAACAACTGCATCCGCTGCCGGAACCCGCTAGCTTCAGGACCAGCTTCTTGCTTGAAGACCAGGTACGGACGGGGACGACGACTTTGAACAGTGCTTGGCCGGTTGAACACACCCAGATATTCTGGAGGACAAGTCCGCTGGTAAACAGAAAAAGTGGGATGGGATATCAGTGCAGGAAGAGTACAGTCAACTGCTTGCAAGCTACACTGAGCCGCGTCACAGGCCACGACTTCTCACAGCATCATCCGACCACAGTGGCGACTGGTTGCACGTCCTGCCGATTGCAGCCTGCAGCCTTCATCTCGACAACGAAGCTATGAGAGTTGCCGTCGGTTTGAGGCTCGGTTGCGTGCTCTGCGAATCACACACTTGTCGGTGTGGTGCCACTGTCGACACTCTTGGCGCTCACGCTTTTTCCTGCAAGCGAAGCTTTAGCAGAATAATGCGTCACAACTGCATTAATGACGTTATCTGGCGCGCTTTAACTCGAGCCGGCTAGGATGAAGGAACCACACGGCCTGGTCCATGACGACGGCAAGCGGCCTGACAGTTTGACGTTGTTGCCATGTAACTCTGGGCGCAGTGCCACTTGGAATGTCACAGTGGTCGACACTCTGGGGAACGCCTATCTGCAGCAGAGTGCCATCGCTAGTGCCAGTGCTGCTGAGACTGCAGCTGTCAGGAAAAGAAACAGAGATCACTCAGTGGCACCCATGACTTTTTTCCGGTGGCACTGGAAACACTTGGCCCCATGAGTTTCAGCACCCAGGAGTTTCTGACACAAATCGGAAGGCGTTTGACCGAGGCGACGACTGATCCGCAAGAAACCACGTTCTTGTTTCAGCATTTGTCGGTCGCTGTCCAACGCTTCAACGCGGCTTGTCTGGCTGGCACGTTCTTAATCTCCGAGTCTGCATTGTGACCATTTCAGACAAAATTTCTGTAGCTTCATATTTTAGTCCTCTGGAATTGAGTGCCGGGGGCTTTAAAAACAACTAATTAAGTTTTTATTGCTTTTTGTTGCTACTTATTATGCGGCTTGGTTGAATGAAATGTGATGATATTTGCTGTGTAGTGATGCTAATGATGTCTGTTGCGATCATTGTCGTTATGCGTCCAGCAATGTCGTCTGTGAGTTTGCACAGGCATCCGATTGTCTCGCGGAATCCAAGTGCAGGTTTGTTGTTATATCCTTTGATGATTTTGCGGCGTAGACGTACTGTAGGCTTATCAACTTATCCAACTGTATGTTTCATACGATTGATAAAAAATGTTAAATGTAAAGTCTTTTCTGACCCATAAGCCCCATAAAGTGGCATTGATTTTTGTTTCCTTAGCCCTCGGCTGGACACCAGCTTGCACTGCCAGACCACAGATAGGACTAGTACATCGCGCAGTATGCCTGTTTACGCCTTAGCATTTGCTGGTACTCATTGGGAAAAGGAAGGAGTTTAAGACACCCTGCTTGGGAATATGAGACAATATACATGATATGCAGCCATCCATCTATAGCTGTCCAATGATGACTTTTCATCTTTTGAAGTGGATAATCAGCATACAGATTTCTCATATTGTGGGGAATGTTCGCACCAATTTTTTTGTTGTTCTGCACTATTTTGGTTGTTGAATTATGAGTCAGACGGATTGTCAAGACTCGTGTTACCGCCTGTTATGAAGTCTGCACAATAATTTAGCACTGTAGTTTAAGCGTACTATGTCTTTTGTTTTAGTGGCTTGAGCAAAGACTGTCCAAAGGCAGCACCTTTGCCTGATGTCACGGAGTGTCTTCTGAAGTAAGTGATTTTGTTTTTTTGCATTCTACATTACCTGCCTTTCACAAGTTAAGTATGGCATCGTGCTTTAATACTGTTAATTAGGCATTAGGAAGGACTGCTTGCTCTGGGGTCCTTTGGGGACCTTACTTTGCTTTTGGGGTGAGCAGGCTGTTACACCTGCCCAGCACTGAGGCCATATCAGTTCAGCCCAATGCGCTTCCCCGAATGTAAACATAAGGTTACAGGAAACGGCTATGAAGCTGTGAACGGCTGTGAAGCCATAGATAAATGACCGTGAAGTTGTAAACGGCTGTAAAGCCAAAATCAGCGTAGAAGTTGAAAATTAACCAGTGCCTGAGCACTGGTAATGTATCGGCTCATTATTGGTCAGCTCTTAGTTGGCTCCTACCCTCCAGATTTTAGAAATCTTTCAAGTCATCGGTGAACAAAGTCCCACTACCACATCAAGGTGGCTGACCATGGTGGGGGGTCCTTTGGGAAATTTTGTTCAAATATTTGGTGAGTGTGAAAAGATTGGCTAGTTAGACATGTGTATGGGTTTGCGAATGTGGAAGTTTATGTTGCAGTTTCAAGATAGATTCTCAGCTGGAATGCTTGATATTTCTTTTACTTATTTTGCAAAATAGTCTGCAGTTGAAATTAAATCAGAAGTAAGCTGCTGGTTCATAATAATCTTCTGGTAAAAATCTCAGTTAACAGAATTTAATTTGTCTTTATTATCCAGAAATGGACTGACATCGGTTGGATTGCTCATGTTTTACATTTTTAAAATATTTTTGTCATCTTTATTTTTTCTGATTTTTGTTGTTTAAGAATAAGATTGTTCGCCGGTATGAATTTTTGTTGATTTTTTGACCAAAATAATTGTAAGCTGCTAATGGGCAAATGTTGAATTAATGGGAAATGTTCTGTTGCTGTTTCAGTGGTCACTGTAGAGATGGCAAATGTCTTTCATTGTGCGAATACAATGGTTTAAAGTCTTGCATTTGCGATACAGGTTTGTAGGACATTTTTTTCTTGTTTAGATATTTATGTTGATTGTGCAAAATTTGTCCAGTATGTCAACCAGTTGTTGATAGTTTGATAAAATTATGATAAGTTTGCACTCCAGACTCTGTGACTGCCTCAAGACATCATCTTCGTTCTGCTGTCAATCGTCAGTTTGTTGTGCCATCTTACCGCTTGAGTTCATACGGACATCAGGCTTTCTCTGTCGCTGGCCCGATGACATGGAACTCACTGCGGAGACATCTGTGTGATTCTGTTTCACACTCTCTCTGTTTTGGGACAATTACTTAAAATATTTTTTTAGAGTACCAACGTATGATGCAGTGCATTAGAGGCTTTTTGGTGCTGATGCACTATACAGAATACGGGGTGTTCCAAAAAAACAGCACAAAGTATTTTTGCAATCATACGTCACAGAGTCATGCAGTTTGCAGCAAAATGTCAAGAAAGAAATTCCTTACATGACAAAAGTCATAGGTGTGAACGTTTAGCTCAGAAGAGTTAGGCAGACAGCTGCAGATTATGTTGGCACAGGGCCAACATAGTTTGCTGTCTGTTGTTATGTTTGCAGTGGAGGACTCGTGCAAGTGGTGTTGTCAGGACACTTCCGTGGTTAACGCAACTTGTGCGCCTTACTTTAACAATAATCTGCCTGAGGGCATGCCATGTCTGCAGGGCTATTGTGATGCAGCGGTATGTGCGTTCGTAATTTGAATAATATTATTTTCATAGTTTGGTATTAATTTGGTTTATTATTACCATATCATTTGATATGCTTGCGCTGTTTTAGTAGTAGTAGTAGTAGTAGTAGTGGTGATAATAGTAGCAACGGCAGCAACATCAGAGCATTATGCATATGCTCCAGATAAGGGCCCATTTTTTGCTGGTAGCTTGGCCAAATGTTATCAACCAAGTTTGACAGAGTTATGGCTAATAATATTAAAAGTGCATTAGCAAACTATTATTGCATTTTGCAGCTCTGAAAATGTAGTAATGTTCAGACCATTAAGTTGTATTTTGTCTGATGCTCTGTTTACTCAATGAAGCTGGCTTGTCGATTTTCCTTGATGAGCACACAATGAGCCAGCTCATCAAGCAAGCTCGTTGAGCATTTATCGTGCACTCAGCAAGCTTGATGAACTGGTTCTCTTGTTTTCTAGATGGTATAATATTGTGAACATTCACAAAGCTGGCTTGGGAGCACTCGTCATGCACTCATCGAGCGAGCTCGCTGAGCCAGCTTCATCATGTAAACGTGGTTATAAGTTATAGGTTGTTGAGACGAGGTGCAGTAATACAGTAGGAATAATGACACCGATGATGTTGATAAGGATGATAATGAGTGATGAATGATAATGTTTTTTTGTGTGATTACCTGGCTTTATTTCAGGGAAAATGTAAGAAAAGAATACAGGAATCTGTTCCTCGACTGTGGAACATCATCGAAGACTTGACGGTCAACAGCTTAGGTTGGTTGGAGTTTTATACTGTATTTCTCTGGTTGAGCTATCTAACAGTTGCATTTGATTTAATTTTGCTTTGTTGATTTTCAAAAATAAGATTAAGGAGGAGGAGGAGAATATTTTTTTTCTGAACAGAGCAAGAATCATTTCTTTGTGACAGTGCTTTGAACTGGGGATGGTTAAATGTGAATATGTGGTGTGCAACTTTACATTTACAGTCATCATGTTGAACTGAGGTGGTTCGCAAGTCAGCAGTTCTCACAACAGTTGCTACTGCTATGCACAACTCAAATGCCATTTTTTCTTTATAGCGGCTGTGACCATTGCCATTGACTGCTTGCTAGTCCGAAGGGGCACTAGTCCAAATTTTGTTGGGTTCGGGTTCACCATAGCCAAGTGTCGCCATAGACAGGAGCCACCAAAGCAGTTCTTCTTTATTCCTAACTTTATCACTAATTCTAACCCTATTCTTAACTCTCATGCTGTTTTTACCAGTGCTGTTTTGTGCTAGTGAACTGTCCCTGCTATTGCCGGTAATCATTGCACCTTCCTGTAGAGGGATAGCCAGGCTTAGGACTGTTCTGATCTTTATATCCTTAGCTGTCAGCCAGACATCAGTTTGCATTGCGAGACCACAGATACAGGGCTAGTGCATCACACGGTGTGCCTTAGCATTTGCTGGTACTCATTTTGCCTACCCATGGAAGGATGGCTAGGCTGAGTTGACCTGGGTGGTTGGTTACATACCAAGGTGGTTTACTCATCCAGATACATACTGTTTTCAGTGTCATGTAACTAAATAACTCTGTTGATCAAAGCCATTGGACTTGTGCCTTGGTAGTGTAACAGTAACGGACCAGACTTGTAACCAACTCGGACCCGGAGCACTGCCAGGTAACAACCCTGGGCAAGTTGTTCACACACATGTGCCTCTGTTCACCGAGCAGTATAATTTGGTACCCGTCAAAGGACGGTGACGCTCTGCGGCTGGGAAGGTAACCATAGGTCTGGCGTAACACTGGCCATGCGTCACAGACTCAGTGGTTTATCCACCTACGGGCTCAACGGCCAAAAAAGGGAGATGAGCACCCCGCCTATGCCCCGGAGGGTCATGGCACGCTTTGCCTTATCTTATTGCACTAAACCAACTGGGTAACCTGATCAAATAACAAAACTGTATACCTATGTTTGAAATAAGTGATTTGATGGCATTGTTGTCAGTGCACTGCAAGAGTGTATTTCCATGTGTGTGTGTGTGCAGTAATGTTCATGCGTGCAAACATCGTCGGCACAGTCATCGTTCTTTCACTGATTCTCTGGATTCCAGTCTGTATCATAATTGCCGTCATTGTAAGTGGCAGCGTTTGTGATTTTTTTTTTATTTTTAGCACATTTGTTTACATATTTTATTTTATAAACAGTTTATTCAGCGAGAAATTTCCAGTTGCTTAATGTTTATTCAGTTGTGCTTTTGGACACTTTACGGTTTGCACTGGTATTAGTTTTTGTATGTCACAGCTGAGAGGTTGGTAACATTTCTCTGTACCAGCGATGTATTGTGATTACAGAAGAGAATATGTTTTGTGCCGAATGGTTTGTGAAAGACATTTCGTGATTCAGTTAATACGATTCTAAAATAAAATGCAGCAGAACAGCAGACAGCAAACAGCGTTAGTCGGTGTTTCGGGGATCTTGATCTTGGGAGATGGCAAAACTAGATCAGGGCTTTACTTAAACAATTGTTTGCAGCACCGCATCACCTGTAAGCTGTGTCTACTGATGTATAGCATTCACACTTCACAAGCACCATCTTGTCTCGCTGACATCGTCACACAAACAGCTAGCGTTGCATTAGAAACACGTCTTTGGTCCAGCAGCAGTCTCTAATATGAACATTTGTGTACATGATTAAGGTTCGGACAACAAGCATTTTTATATGCTGTACCAGTTGACTGAAACAGTCTGCCGCAGTTACTTCAACAACTATCTTTTAAGCAGAATCTATAATCCTGACTGTTTTTTTAAAGCATTTTATGTCCAATTTGAGTTTATTTTTTACAAATTTGGACAGGTTTCCAGGTTTTGCCCTAGGTTTTAGTCAGATATTGTAATTCATTGGGCATTTTGTAAGTGGTTGTTTTTAGATTGATTGATTTATTGAGACGTACTGCAATAAATAAACATGAAAAATACTGTCACGACAGGCTGTCACCAGTCGGTGAGTGTGATGGCTGCATTTCATGCAGAAAATATCTTTTTGTCATTAGAAGTTCCTTGTGCATTAGATGATGTGCATTTTAATTTATTTGCATTTAAATGGATATTTGTTTTTGTTGATTATTTTCACTGCAGGATCATAAGGCAGAGGAAAAGCACAAAGATGAGAAGGATTGGGTTCTTGGCAGGGTTAGTTTTTATAGCGAATATTTGTCATAGAAGTGATTTTAAAGTTTATTTTATGCTGCTAGTTACAGTGGCTTATTATTATTATTATTGCCATTATTTTTATTAGGGCTTTACTAATTGATTACTTGTTTAATAAATTAATCTATAAAATTATTTAAATCTAATAAAATTTGATTAAAATTTCCGATTTTTTAGCAACTGCATCATCATGACTTTTTCAATTTTGCTTCAGTTTGTCAAAATAAACAACAACCAGTAGTTGAATTCTACAGTTTTTTGCAGTCTCTTTTGACTACAGAAGTTAATCGACATTAATCAGTTAATTTTGATTAAATTTGGCAAATAAATTGATTGAAAATTTTAAATCGGTAGCAGCCGTAATTTTCATTGAGCAGTTTGATGATGACTGTTTTGTGTGTAGCATGACGATTTTGTGACCCCGGATGCTGGAATCAGAATTGTTCCAGCGACACATACTAGTACTCGTCTATGAGAGTAGCGAATGAAAACAGAAATCCGTCTCCAGTATTGAGCATTTGTGAAGTATTTTGGCAGTATATTTCCGCTGGTCTCCGTCACTGATTGTCAGCCGCACCTGACTGTCTACTGTCGACAGTCGACTTTCTTGGTCACAACTGCTTGTGTCTGGAATAGTGATTGCGGTCATGGTATTTTGAATCCAGGATTTCAGCCATTTTAGACTAGCCAATGCCGAGTCCTGGGATTTTGGAATTTCAAGAAATTTGCTAAAATGATATTTTTTCAAGTTTTAGATGATAAATTATAAAAACTATTTATATGCACAAGAGTGGTTGCTGTGCACTGTAAGTTGCATTTTGGCGGTTGGTCACTCTCCATGGTTTGATATACCTACTGTTAGGGCCTGCTGCTCCCACTGGTATGCATTATAGGGCTACTATAGTGATACTAACAAACGATCGATCGATTGATTGGTAAGCTCATTCCTGAAATGGGATCCCAGATTCTTATGATCGCAGTCACTGATCTAGAACAGTCTGCCTGAACACGCCATTTATGCAGCCTCCATGGCTGTCTTCCAGTTCCATCAGAAAACTCTTTTCTTTCCTATATTATGTGTCACACCCCGTGTTTTTACAGTGTCCATGAAGTAATGCTGTTGCTTTTGGATGCTAGAATCATTTATGTTACTTGCTTATTTACTGACTCACTTACGGAATTGGCTATTGCACTGCCTTTCTTTTGAGTCTTGCACACGTTTGCCAAGAATTTGACTGAATCATATAACTTTCAGGTTACCTGAAGAAAGCACTGTAAAATGCGTTTGCTGTTTGTTTTCTTCATTTTCAGATGCTTTGTGGGAATGAGTCAATAATGGCTGAAATAAATTTGTGCAAGACTTTCATCATTGTTTTGAAGTACTGTAGCTGTAGCATCATTTCCTGCTCTGATGCATTTGCTTTCTGTGATCAGCTGATGGATAATAGATGATCTGTGTGTAGAGTCTGTAGTTTTGTACATCAGTGATCACTTTTAGGGAGGAATGTGTGGGAACGCGGTTCCCGTTGTGGAAAATCTTCCGGAATGCGTGAGAATGTTATTCCCATTTTTATAATGTCCAGTGGGTACAAATTATGCATGTGCCACTGCTATGCGATGAATTGTTGTTAGTGCATTTGGAAATGTTTCATATTTTTAAACTTTTTTGGCCATTGTCACCCCAGATTTTTTTTCCGTGTGGAGGCACACATATTTTGTTGCCAATTTTGTACAGGTATGTCCAGTGTTTCACACTTTTCATTGTAGCATTTCACGGAATGATCACTGTTGTATATATTCACTCAGCTTATGTAAACAGCTCATTTGCCTTTGCTTTTTGGTGTCTTATTTCTGCACGCATTGTTCCAACTTTCTGTTTTCTGTTTTTATGCATGCACATTATGCTTGGGCGTTTGACTGGTCCCTGTCTGTTCATCTTTATTTATACCATTTTTGTTTTATGTGCTTACTTATCATTTTAGTAATGTATGTGATATTATTACATTTGATAAGATAATTCTAATAGTTATTAGGCGACATCACTGAAAGCTGTGAGCCTGTGACGGCTATTGCGACATATGTTACCATGATGTGGTCTTTCTGTTTGTCTGTGTGTCTGTCTAATCCATTTGTGCCTAATGTTGTAAGGACGACCTATGCATAGCATATACATAGCCTCATCTAAGGTTACCCAAATGATTTTTGCTGTTTTAGAGGACTGATGTCATCACATCGTCCTTACACACAGTTGAAAACTTGTAAGTTTTTCTACATATATTTGTGCATAACAATCAGCTAAATTTGTTGGAAGAAATGAGAGGCCCTAATGTGGCCCCATGTAACCTTGTATTGGATGGGGGCTTTGTTTCCTATAGTAAGGGGAGATTTAGGGTTACAACGTTCTTTAATAGTTTGCAGTGCAAATTCTAGCCAGATTATCAGATATAGCCGTGGTTTTTTTCTAAGTAACTTGATTATAGAGCAAGTATATTGCGATTCACAGTTTATTGCATCTAGCTGGTCAGTTAGTGGAGCTATAATTGTAAACTACAAAGCTGTTGTTCAGTGAGTAGTTTTTAATCGATACTAATATCCTAGGTAATAAATTGTTATTTGGAAGACACTGATTTGATTCTCATATTAAAATTTCATTGTAGGGCACGTGAGTAGTTTCAAAGGTGGGTTTTTTATGCACTTGAAGTTTTCATCCTTAATTGCATCGTATTTTTTTACTGTCTGTATATGTTGATGTCATTGTTTTGTGTGTTTTTGATTTCTGTGTTTGCTGATTAATTCGGAATGGTTGAGAAGTAAGTAAGCCGTCGATTATTTGTTTCACCTGTAGCTGACTTGTTGTAAATATTATTTTACTGCCACATTTATGACACAAGAACAATCAATGCAGTTAACATGAAGGTGATGATGGTGACAGTCACTTTTCTTAAGTGTCGTTACTTATATTAGCAGCTGTCGTGTAAATTGAGCTGTTGCCAGTTTTCTCCGTGTCCTCCAATAGACAATGAAATTAATGACTGTCTGTAGGATAACAGGGAAAATTATTAGAAAAGTGATGCAAGTATTATTTTGCTATCTGCATTCGGCTGTTGTGCTAGCTGATATCGTATGAAGTAGCAGGTGAAAATATCGGCCGTGTGTCATGGTTCACTGATTTTGCCCGCCGATTTTGTCGAGCAACTAAACCACGCTCACAAAAGTTGGCCGACTTTGTCGTTCGTCTGACATCCCCTTTAGACTTCTTGTTCTATTAATTATTGCATATGTGCCGTCCCTGAAATGATTTATATGGTGTAAGGCGGGACGTTAAACCCTATTCACTCACCTTCTTATTTGGCTTTTCATTTTACGCCTTGGTGATCTCTGCTGGGGTCTACCGACATTTGACTTTCAACTGAAAACTATGATTGATTGTGAAAAAAACTTACTTGATCTGTTCACTTCTGATGCGTTCCTGTTCCATCTTTGTAACCTGCTTGACATCATTTGTGTTGGGTTGAGTAGTTTTCTGTTGTATTAGTTTTTTGTTTTGTTTTGACTTTTGTTACCGAGCCTGTTAACTGTGTATGTACATATTCAGGGAAGTGAGATACGAAGGCCATCCCAAAAGTTTTTGGCTTCGACGTGTTAGACAACATTTTCTAATATTTTGGGGCCTTATGGCGTCTGATTTTGTGCTTGTCAGGGTTTCACAAAATCAGATATCATAGCGCCCCACTTTCACAAATCCAGCTGCTGGCTAGAAAATTTTCATGCAACACCAAGTCAGATTTTATGCTGTTTGCGTTAGCGCTCCAAATTGTTTCTGTTTAATGTAGAGCTGCGGATTTTAACGATTAATTTAATCGTTAACTAACAAAGAAAATTAACGATTAATTTTATTTTTAACGATTAACGGTTCTGCCGGATACATCGTCAACAGGAGACGTTCGTAGCTGGATCCATCAACCGTGAACATGCTTGTTTGTCTCCGGGACTGGTGTCATTAACATTAAAAACCTAAAAGGTTCTTAATTCATTAACACTTTCAGTGCATATAACTCTACAGTGAC
>Ga0056128_1006267_pt1 | contig 15023 bp, 9 predicted proteins | sample WorMetLIZISLAND2_FD_71113 | JGI IMG/M metagenome (GOLD analysis project Ga0056128, IMG submission 71113) | Marine gutless worms symbiont microbial communities from Max Planck institute for Marine Microbiology, Germany - Olavius geniculatus... ...
ATGGGTGACTGCCTGCGGGCAGGTAAACCATCTCGGTGCGAAGCCTGCCAGCTAGGTCGACTCAGCCTTCTACCCTCCGTGGGACGGTAAAATGAGTAGTAACTCATTTACATGGGTTATGGAAGATGGGAACCTTGATGCAGCTGACTGGTGTTGCCTAGACGGCCGCTGCGCCAGCCTGTGTCTGCAGGCTGCACACGGTGTCCGTGCGGCAGGCGGCTCTGACGAAAGCGCATTAGAGGCGTGCGCTTGCTCGCGACGATGCGCTATACAAATTGACGACATTTACGTTTACCTTTACCTTTACAGACCAACAGCTAGCTGCCTATATGACTGACTGGCTGAACTGAATGAGTAAGTGATTAGGTAGTACCTTCAAGCACGGCTGAGACGCCATTAGGTCTGAAGCCTTGACCACCAGGACATAGCTCATCATACTCACCTGGACCACACACACAGTCAGAAACCACACACAAACCACGCTGTCACACTGACAGACCAAAAAGCAGTAATGCAACCGCATCACATTCACATCAACTCTTCGCGTTGATTTACACTGGTTGATCGTGCGTTCTACTCGTCTACAAGTGCCTGCCCCGGCTTGCTCCACCATAGCTCGTGTCACTGCTCACTACGGTGACGGCAATCGCAACCCATCGACATCTACAATCCGCTGATGTCGGTGATTTGGCCGCACTGAGAATGAGAACTGTGGGCTTTGATCCACGAAGTTTCTCGGCTGCTGGTCCATCAGCATGAAACAGTTTGCCGTCGGAATTCAAGAAGACGTCATTGACAGTTGGACAGTTCGTTCGAAAGCTAAAGACAGAGATGTTTGCACGCAGTTACGCATCAGCGCGGCCGCCATAACTTCTGTTATAAAACTTTGCGATAACGAAATGTTGTTATTGACCTAAACTAAACTGCAGCACACACTGCTGCACAGACAGACCACACGTGCAGGTGGAAAATATTTCTATGGTTGTCCGACATTTTGTGGCTTCTTTTTCCACAAGAAAAAAGCCACCAAACAGGCTACATTGGAGTCCGGCCCTGAGCAGAAGAAAACGACAGAGTAGAGCAAAAACGACGAAGCATGCTGACTGGTGTCAGTGGGCGGACACGGTTGACATTGCTGTTGAAGTCTGTCGTCAGTCCAACCAGCTCCCACAGTACAGCAGCACGTCGCCCTGGTCATCTCCTGGCCAACCTCGCCCGGGCACCGACCCGTCGTGCTACTTGGTGGCCGCAGGTAGCAACTGCCTACACGATTATCTACCAGACGACACACACAACAATATTAGCGATAACCATACAGATAAGTCAGTTTACAATCGTCAATACCTGTCAGATTTTTAATAATAAAATTTTAAAGTTTATGAAAACAATCATTCTGAACAAGTCTTAAAGTTTGTGCTTAAAGTGGTCACCTTTGGCTTCTCGGGTGCTTGATCGCTTTGTCTGTAACAGCGTAGCCCTACTGCAAACAAACTATGACCTCATAAAGACGTCACACTGAGCACACATGATAAGGCGCGGTCATAATAAGCGTGGCGGCGGACAATAGTATGGCAGTGCAGTGTACGATATTTCGTTGAAATCCACGAATCAAAAACTGAATTATGTGTGTTTGAAGCAAGGGCCATCGCTAATTTTGGGACACGATGTAGTAACGTATAAAGCAGGAAAAGCTGTAGAGACCCACGCATCCGGTGCCAGTAGGGATGAGTTGATGTTCTTCATCACAGATACACTCGTAGCCACCGGGCTTGTTGACACACCGGCCGTACATACACATGTCCTCGTTCTCACACTCGTTTATATCTACACACATTACACATTACGCCCATCATATTTACACCCATCGTTACTCCCAACATTACACCCACCCGCCTCCCTTTGCCTTCGCCGTCCTTGCCCATTCTTACAGACAGCTAAGCTGTCACAAACGCACTAAGATACGATAACGTATACAATACAATACAATGGAGAATTTGCACTCAAAAACTAACAAACAAACTGTCAGTTTAATCTAGCACATAAACTAAAAAGAACTGAAACGTTTAAAAGAAAAATGAAATAAGAGATACTGAGAATAGAAATATTGTTAAATGTAAAAATGACAAAATTCAAAAAAAGACTGGAGTAAAGACAACTAAAATAAGAAAAAAACTTTAAAAATAAGAAATAAGAAATAATAATAGAAACTAAAACTCTGAAAAAAACTAAAAAGAGTAAACATAAAAACCGTGAGCAGGTCCGAATAGCCGTTCAGTTCAGTTTCGAGTAATCACAAGTCAGTCTCAGAAATCGCCCCCCTAAAGTTGACCTAATTTTTTGACATTTTGCGACATTGTTGAAAAAATTCTGCCAGAAAATCTACAAGCGGCCCAAATTTTTTGTTGCAGAACCTTGTAGACTAGGTAACCTTAAACGTAACGCGTGAGCTAATTAAGCCATGGGCGCTAGGAGTTTAGGGTCGCCGGAACCCAAAATGTGGCATGGAAATCGCCCATTTTGCGCGAAATGTTCGCCGTTGTGTATCTCGCTTATTTTTAGACCGATCGGTGCGATTTTTTTTATTGCTGGCTAGGCCTCACCCAGCTTTTTGCGAGGCCCCATCACGATCACGCTTTACTCTTACTGTTTTTGGCTCAGCGCCAAAAAAACAAAATCACGCTACCCCCAATATCGCGGTTACTTACGCGCGGTAATGCACGGTTTTTTTCACCGCACCGTAGGCTTTGCCGGGGGACTATGCCGCGCTTTATCGCGGTCCCGCTTCGCGCTTACGGTTTTTGGCTCAATGCCAAAAAACGAAAATTACATTACCGTCGATATCGCGGTAATTTTCACGCGGTAATGCGCGGTTTGTTTACTGACTGGTCGGCCTAGCCGAAGGCCACACAACTCCCCATCGCGATCCCGATTTCAGCTTCCGATTTTCTTCAGCTAGACCCCAGATTTTGGGGGATTGGCGTTAAAGCCCTCCTTTTCGACTCCGAACACGCTGAGTGTCCCGTTTACACGATGAAGCTGGCTCGATGAACTCGACGAGTGCACGACGAGCGCTTGTCGAGCCAGTACGCTCGTCGAGCCAGCTTCGTGAATGTTCGCAATATTACACCATTTAAAACGACGAGGTTAGCCAGCTCAAAAGCCAGCTTTATCGTCGACCCAGCTTCATCGTGTAAAGGGGTATTAGCTAGGCGTACAATGAAAGTATCCATCGTATTTCCACATTTTCACTCTGTCTTTGTCTGCCAAATGACAGACAGACACAAAGACGGACAGGTGGACACGCTGACTAGTACATTACCGGTGCAGTTTCCGGCGGTAGCGTCCAGCTTGTAGCCTGGAGCGCAGGTGCACTGGAAGTAGCCCATCGTGTTCTCACAGTCTCCGTTCACGCAGAGGTTGTTAAACATGTCGCACTCGTCGATGTCTGTGAGCACGCCATCACATGACAAGATGGTAACGATCCGCTCCAGCGAGGGGCCGCCATAGCAAAGGTCTGACATAGGCTTAAGGTAAGGGTTAGATGTCGTTTTGGTGCCGGTGGCGGTGGTCGTAGTAGTGGCAATGGTGGTGTTGCACACCTTTGCTATAGCGGCCTCAAATCGACAAGATACGCACACAACACGATAGCACCTATACGCTATCCTACAGTTTGCGATTTATATGATGCACCAAGGCCATAGCCAGAAAATACTCGAGTTGAGTTTCGCCTTCCCTTCCCTTCCTATACTCCCGTTTCTTTCCTTTTCCTTTCCCCAAATGCAGCTACGTGGTCTGTAAGCTCTTTCAGCGAGACACGCGGGATGGAGCCCCAGCTGCAAACGCATTTCGGCTCTCAAAACCCATCTCATTTGGCAACGTTTCAGTCGTTTATGTGCAATGCAAATGGCTGTGTTTTCTTGATTTGTCAAGCTCATACGAACGTGGAAAAAATATAAGTTTCACTGGTGCATAGACTTTTAAAAGTTTTCCAATTTCAGTGTAATATATCGAGTTGCAAAACGTTTCGAACGCTCCTCATGTTACACACATGTACCTCAAAAACGGTTGCCGCACAAAATTGAACAAATCACATCGCTGTTTCATATCATTATGCCTAGGCACCGACATAACTCTACTATAGCAAAAATATAGGGCTTACGTCTGAATTGTATCTATTTTATTTTATTTCATTTCATTGCACGTGTGCATAATCTGCAAGCGCCCTTAACGGCAGTGTCAGTACGAAGGGGACGATAACGTAGGCCTACATACCGACGCAGGTGCGCTCTTTGTCGGTGGTAGTAAAGCCCATGTCACACTCACAACGATATCCGCCCGGGTAGTTGATGCACTGACCGTGTGCACACAGGTCCGCGTTTATAGAGCACTCGTCGATGTCTGCAATATACAGTAGAAACCACAGTAACTGCTGATAGTAACATTTCATGATGTCCTCGTATGACGAAAACTGAAGTTTTACCGCTGCAGCTCGTGGAAATCCCCTAAAACGACTGCGTCCATGTGACTGTGAAAACAGTTTAATTTTTTTGAACGTCTAGCAAACGGTGAACCAGCACACAGAGATTGCGAGATGGTCGCGTTTCTGGCTCGCGAGACAACTGACTTCAGCCACCATGTCACTTAGTGCCGACACGATGGACATTTTCCCATCAGTAAACCAGATGAAGTTCACTATCGAAGCAGGGTAGCAACTGACGACACCAGTTGAGATGAGCAAGCTTGCTGTTTCATTACGTTTGATGACGTCACCTCTACGTCACGACCAGCAGAAACATTCAGCTAACAGCCAACTTTCCTTCCAATATTTTGAGTTACTATCCTTTCGGTTGCAGCTGCTAAAAGTTTTGGGCAACTCGTCATTCAACCAAAATATAAAAATAGTGTTTTTATTTAAACGTCGTGTACACTGTAGTTATACAAACCGATGCAGACAAATCCGTTGCCTTCGAAGCCCTCGTCGCAGACGCAACGAAATGTTCCCGGAGTGTTGACACAGGCGGCATGTGCGTCACAACCGCCATTGTCTACCAGACACTCATTATCATCTGTCAGGCAGACCACATACAGTGTGGTCTACTTTTGCTACAGGACGGTAAGAAAGCCAGTAACACTAAAAATTGCTATTAAAGCAAAGAACAATACAAAATATAAACTTACAAACTCATTTATATGGGTTACGAAAGGTGGTGACCTTAGTACAGCTGACTGGGGCTGCCTAGCCGGCGGCTGCGTTAGCCTGTGTCTGCAGGCTGCACGTGGTGGCCGTGCGGCTGGCGGCTCGGGTTAGTGACGAAAAGCGCATTAGAGGCGCTGTACGCGAGATGCGCTATACAAATTGACACCTTTCACTTTAACTTTAATATACACGTATAGCAAAGCAGAGCTTGAAACCTTTTGTTAATTCCAGTTAAACACACTGCGGCATTTTTCCAACGAATTCAAGTTTAACTAATGCAATGCCGCAGCGGCCTAATACTCTGGCCGCTCGTTTGCTATCAACTGAACATGAGTGAAGATACCGAGACATCGATGTCCGCTGCCAGAGAAGCCGGAAGTGCAGACGCATTTGAAGCTGCCGACCGTGTTGAAACATTCAGCGTTAGGATCGCACGTATGACTGCCCACTGCACACTCGTCCACGTCTACACACGGACACGCAGACAGACAGACAGATACAGACACACAGACACATAGGCACAGACAGTAACACAGAACCCTAACTGTAGATTACAGCATTTAGCATTTACATTTAGAAGGTTTTAATAAATAAATCTGTAAAATTTCAAATTAAAATTTCAAACGGTTGCTGAAAAAACAGCGAAAAACTTTAGGGGTCCACTTTTTTGCCACACCCTGTATATCACTGCCTACCGCTCATGACAATCAGCTGCCATTTCAAAGATTATAAAGCGCTTATGATTGCGATTTGCCTGCTTACTAATTTACTTACTTACCGGTACTTCCATCGTCATCATCATCACGCTGTTACCTGAGCATGTGGTGGTGCCCGGCTTGACGGCGTATCCCTGCTGACACTCGCAGTAGTACGAGCCGTAGGTGTTCTTGCACAGTCCGGGCTGACACAGCTCTGGGTTCTCTCGACACTCGTCTATGTCTGCGCAATCACTAGATCATTCATTCGCTGAATCAAACCACACAGTCACTGGCCTCGTGGCAAGTGCAGGGGCAATTTTTTTACCCTCAATTTTGGGCTGTCGAAAAACTTGTCATAAAATGTTATTCTCGACTGAAAATTTTGGTCCAAAAAATGCAAAATTTGCACCGAAAACCGAACCTTTTGAGAAAATGTATGTAAAAAATTAAAATTTTGAGCACCCATAATCTCCTTTTCTCGGAAATTTGCAGCTGCCTGTCGGAATATTGCAACTTTCCGCCCGCCAACTTTGTCCAACCTACGACACAGCTGGTTCCCGAATATTAATATGTACACTGTACATGTCATGCTATGCACAGACAAACACAGTCAGTGCTTTGGCTATAATGAGAGTCAAGAGTGGAGTGCGATGGGCTTATGACGCTTATGAGCATAGCAAGAGCTACTGTGCAACCTTGACTTCGCTGGTATGATCAAAGAATTCGATCTTGCTAAAGCTTGCAAAATGGCAATATGTTTATATGCTAAGGAAGCCTTTTCCTAGATGGCAGCATCAAGTCCAATTTGATCTTAATCCAGTTCTAGTTGTACTAGTCGCAAAATCAGTAGTAGAAATAGTGTAGTAGTAACAGTAGAAAGCAAGAACAACAACAGTAGCAACGACAACAGACCTATGCATTGTTTCTCATCAGGGCTGAGTTGCAAGCCTTCAGTGCAGTTACAGCGGAACGAGCCCGGCACATCAACGCATTGTCCTTGATCGCCGCAGATGTCCGGCGTAGCGATACACTCGCTGATGTCTACACAGACAACACACGCGCATACGTGTCTTTGCAAGATTGAACAGTTTGACTGACAGTGGTAACTTAACTAGAGACCCAAATTTCCTACAACATTACCACACGTCCTCACGCCTTCTATCTGGGTCCATACCAAAACGGCCCACACCGATGTCCGAAACGGCCCATCGCAAGTACAAAACGACCCAGAGTCATGACCAGAACGGCCCACAGTTTTTATAAGTATGTTTCTTGGTGTTGCATGTACATTGTATAGGCTTTCGTGCATAGAATAAAAAATTCGTGACATACTAAAAATGCACGAATTTAAAAAAAAACTTGTAAGCAGCAGCAGGCCTAACTGTGACAGCTGTCGCCACACCGCCTGTGCCCAGTGGAACGCGCAGCCGCGATGCTGGACTTGCGGAAAAATGATCCGCACGCTTCTCAAAAGTGCAAGCTCAAAATCTGACACAACGGTGGTGACAGCTGGAGCAGACGGAAGTACACGTAGGTTGGCAGCGAACACGGCATTGTAGACACCAGTGCGACGTGAAAACATTAGCACAAACAGCAGCGGAACTTGCTTGACGGCTCTGGCTCGTTTGACAAAAGTGTGTACGCCAAACAGCTGCTGGAACGGTGACTTAACTACCTTAAACGTCCCGTCTATATATCACTAGTAGCTCTGCGAAGCAGCTGCAGCGTGTCGGCCGTGGCGAATAAGATGTGTCTTTCTCCTTCAGTCTGCACATCGCGTACCAAAAATCCTGGCGGGATGGCTGCTGTTTGTAGCGGAAAGTCAGTCTGTGGCTCAGCTCAACGGTGACGTCGACGGCAATAGTTTGCGGTTCTGGCCAGATTGTGTATTGTCTATTATCCACGGCCTGCAGACAGTTGTCCACTATGTTCGTAGCCGGTGGCGCGAAAATGTTGCCCAGTGCCTGTTGCTTTATATTGACTTTTACTTTCGCTGCCACTCCAGACCACTAACCGGTGGATGCGAGTGAGTTCCACGCGAAATAAATCGTCGCCATTCTGGTAGACGCTAGCATAACATTGTTGGTTTTCGTACGCATGCTGCATCACCAGTCGGTGATCGTGTCGTTGCGATCGCGTTTAAGGCCATTTTGGACCTCTGTGTGGGCCTTTTTGAACATCACGAGCGTTCTCTACTACTGGACCACAAGCCTGGAATCAACTACCTACTGACATTCGAAACACTGCCACATATACGACTTTTAAACACAATCTTAAAACGTTTTTATTTAATATTGCGTACGGACTTTAGACATCATCATACCGTTTTTGTAGCTTTTATTGTTAGATTTTAGGCGTAATGTTTTTAGTTGTTAAGCGCTGCCTTTCAGGAACTGTAGGACGCGCTATACAAATTTCTTTGATTGATTGATTGATTGGTTGATCACGTGGCCGTTTTGGTCATCCAAAACGATCCAATAGGGGCCGTTTGGGACTTATCGTATGGGCCGTTTTCGACATTTGCATGGGCCGTTTTGGTCTTGGGTCGTTTTGGTCATTTCCCTTCTATCTCACGACTGACAACAGACTGTGCTACACAGAGGGACAAACGATCAGTCAGTCAAGAGATACACAGACAAAAACTGTAAGAAAGAAGAAGAAAGACAGATAAAAAGAGACACAAAGTTAAACAGATTGGGTAAGAGGGTGAGATCAAGCCTACCTTCACGAGTGCATCAGATGCACGATGACAGCGACAGTGATAAACAAACACAGAAAAAGACAGACAAACAGACAGACAGACACAAAGACAGACAAGCCGGTATTTACGTGCTCGCGATCGGCAACGCAGAGACAACATTTGATTGCTATCAACAGTTGCTATCGAGTCGCAGACAGAGAGACGCACAGCGGACAGATGCACAGACGCGCAGACACAGACAACAACCACATACACGCTGCCTAACAATAAGAGTCACCATAGTGTCTGCAGCCCGCGAGTTAACAGATTGGATAGATGGCGGTGTGAGGTCAAACCTACCTTCACAGGTGTGTTGGTCAGGTTTCAGATGATATCCACGGTGACATCGACACTCATAGCTACCGACTGTGTTGTGACAGATTGTACTGCAGCCGCCGTTGTTTACACGACACTCGTCCACGTCTACGAGTTCAGTCATCAGCAATCATCAGCATCATCATTATCGTCACAAACTAACCACTGACAACAGTAATGACGCCCTGGCATCAAACACACTATGCCGTTATCTCATCCACTGGCGTACTCAAAATTAAACAAAAAATTACCCGAGGTCCGACCGTCTGGAAGACGGCCCTAAAAGTTGAAACCTTTTTGTTAACTGATAAATAAATTACGATGTTTCAGAAAACAAAACTGAGCAAATTTTCAGCGCTGAGAGAAGGCACCTGACAGGAAGTCTTCTGAGGAGTAAGTTCTAGTTCTATGCTTAGCTCACGGAGGCACTCTTCCACGTCTGAAGTTCTAAACCACACCTTATTGCACCTGCCGGATAGTGTGACGCTAGACATAACAAGTACATGTTTATTGTATAACTAGTCTACTAGTACGTGCATCAAATGGCGTAATACCTTGACAAGAAGTCTTCTGTGGCGTAGGTTCAAAGCCCGGGTCACACAGACACTCGTATCCGCCCATGAAGTTGACGCAGCGACCGTTGGAACAGATTCCGCTCGTCGTCGAACACTCGTCCACGTCTGAACCAAAGACAAGCACCTGCTAGATTGTGGAACGTTCGACATAATCCATTCAAACTGTCGTGACACTACGCATACCAGATTTCAGAGGCGTCGTGGCAGAAAAAGAAACAGAGAAGGGCAAAATTTTCCCTTTGCCCCCTAAATTGTGGGCGGTCAAAAAATTGGGGGAAAAATATCGTCCACAATGCAAAATTTGGGGCTAAAGTAAACCCATTTTGGTACAATTTAAAGGCAAAATTATAATTGTGAGCACTCATAATCTTCTCTGTTGAAAAATTTCAACTTCCTGTACCGCCTGTATCATTAGCATACGACGTCGTGCCGAAAACATTCGTGTGCGTCGTCTGTGTAATTTGTAGAACACTAACGCCACAACGACGGACGAATCACGTACGGTACCTTTGCAGCCGCTGCCGTCCGAGACAAGTTCATGACCCTCAGGACACTGACAGACGAAGCTACCGAGCGTGTTGATGCAGTGGCCGCCGCGACACAGCGTCGGGTCACGCGCACACTCGTCGATGTCTGCATAGTACAGCACCCGTGTGACATGTCATTGAACAAGCAAACTATTTCGCACAGTCTCAGTCATAATCGACGCGGCTGATAACGTGCCATCAGTCAGATATCATGGTGTTGACGCGCTCAAAAAACTTTTCGAAAATATCACATCTCAATACGTCATTGCTTTTGTTAAAGCTAACACTGATGTTATATTAGCTTTGTAATCTTGAACTTCTCGAGTTTTTTTATCGTTTGCTATTGCAAATAATTATCCCAAAAAATCAAACGTCTCTAAGAGCTTTGCTCTTGTGAGATTTTAGCCACGAAAGTGATCGTTAACAGCTGCTGTCATTACAGAAAGAAACAGATAGACAGAGACAGACAAAGAGACAGACACAGAGAGGGAGACTGACCCATGCACATCTGCATGTTCATGGGATCCTCAAAGCCGCGATGACATTCGCACCTGTACCTGCCGGGCACGTTATGACACGTGCCGTTACCACAGGCACCGGGGATGATCAGACACTCGTCCACGTCTAGACCACACACAAACAAACATATCACACAAATACGTACACTTGACCACACACCTTAACAGACACACAAACAGACAGAGAGACTGAGATCACACACAGGCAATGTTATCGTAGGGCATCGGACTTATAATCGCGAGGTCTCGGTTCAACTCCCGGCCGGGTCACTATCAAGTATCGCTGCTGACCTGCGGACAGGTAAACCGTCTCGATGTATAACCGACACCAAGGTCAACTCAGTCTTCCATCCCTGCGGGATAAGTAGATCAAGTACCGGCCTGTCTGGCTGGGGCTAAGGCGGGGCGCGTTTATCTGTGTCAGATGGCAGCTAACACTGTGTAATCTCATACGGCAGGCGACGCTCCGTAGTTCAGTAATGGATTTCCTATTAAAACTTATACATCACTTTTTATCTTAACCTTTACTTGTTTTGCAAAACTGTTTGGACTCGGACAGTTTGATCAGCAGCGAGCACCTCAACTCAACATAAACTAACTGCGACGTGAATCACGTGACTATCAATACAGACTGGTGATGCTCTATAAGTAGCGGTTTACTGACCGGTGCAGTTGGTTCCATCGAGGTCCAGTTCATAGCCGGCGTTGCACGTGCAGATGAAGCTGCCGACGGTGTTACGACAGCGACCGTGCGTACACAGCGACGGAAACAAAGAACACTCGTTCAGGTCTAGACATAAACATAGGACCAATCGACCACACAAGCACAGCATACCATCACGTGACCACCGGCGTCGTGGGTTAATAAGTAAGCGGGGCCAGCAGTAAGTTGCAATTTTCCGGCAAACACTGCAGATTTCCGTCAGATGAAATTACGGGTGCTCAAAGTTCCAATTTTACCATTAAATTGTCCCAAATGAAGGTTTTCGGCTTCAAATTTTGCATTTATAGATGAAACTTAGACGAAAAATTCACCGACAAGTAGATTTACGAACAATATTCCTATACTGAGAGCCCAACAAATAAACGGGCAATTAAGCGGAGGGGGGGGGGCTCACGTTACGACATCAATCGTTTCTACACAGCCGATGATAACAGTACACGGTTACATACCTGCGCCGTCAGGTCCAAAGCCGAGTCCGCGCTGACACAAACGTTCAAACTCAACTGCAAACAGCAAGACACTGTGTATTTAGTACTAGGGTGTAGAAACGTGCAAAATTACTATATTTGCTTGCAAAAAAAGTCTGTAACTTTGCAACAGGAGATCCATGTCACACCTGCAAATTATGGAGCCTGAAAGTTGACTTTCAACCGGTCAACCACGGACTGAATCAGCATGGTGGCATGCTTATAAGACCGAGGTCCGAAGATGACGGAGGCAGCTCGTAAAAACGGCTACGTTCCACTTCTTCTGCTCGAGGCAAGCTCGCGATGATGATGATGATGTAATCAGCGTGGTGGTCAGACTACGATTTCAATAAAATAATACAATATTGTATTGTGTTCTATTTCTTCCACTAATACAATAGGTACAATAAAGGGTTATCTACCAGTGTTCGGACGTGGACAGAACTGGCAGTCGTCGGCCCACGCGGCGCCGATGCTACAGCAGCACTGAGCCTTGAGAACGTAGTTTCCAACCAGAGGCTGCTGACAACGCGCACGATGGAACTCCGCGAAACACATTGCCTCACGCTGGTCTGCATATTATGACAACACATGCGTAACGTAAAGGCGCGTACAGAGCGACATAAATGAACTGAACTGATTTGGAACAAACTAAACTGAACAATAGGCGAGCAACTCAGCCTTCCATCCCTCCGGAATAGGTACCAGCCTATCTGGCTGGGGTTACGGCGGGGCGCGTTCATCTATGTCGGGTGGCAGGTAACACGGTGTGATCCCATACGGCAGGTGACGCTCCGTAGCTCTGAGACTGGCTTTCCATTAAGAGCTATATCACCACCTTTAACTTTTTAACTTTAACCTTTCATTGCACCCCGCATCTGACTGTAGGGAAGCGCCTGTCGTTAATTTGCTAAACGTTTAAAAAGACTAGTAATCGTTTAGTAAACATTTAAACGGAATACGGCGGCTTCTCGTCTCCAGTTTAATGGCCACATTCATAGCGGCATGTCGTCATCGCTGATGCCTGTATCCAACAATGACGTCATTACGTCACCAATTGTCTGTGACGTCACCGGCAGCAACGTTATAGTACGGTACGATAACGAATAAGTAAGTGAGGAAGTAAGTAAGTAAGTAGATATTTGGAGTGCACGATGTCAGCCAGTGGCCGAATCTGAGGCACAAACAAATGAAGTGAGCGTGTGTACTTGCCTACACATCCGAGGCCTGTGAGGTCAGAGGTCATGTGTGACGGACACTGACAGATGAATGAACCCAGAGTGTTGATACACGATGAACCATCTCGACACAGCTCCGGGAACGTGCGACACTCGTCCACGTCTGATACACACACAGACAGACAGACGAGCATCACAACATCATCATCAGTGGCATGAGGACTGACACTTAAAACACCATCATCATCATCATCATCGTCAGCTCGTCAGCGTACAGCATCAGCAACCGCGCGTTGCTGGCAAATGTAAAAACTTCTTCCCAAGCCATAAGTTACATAGGGTGGCGCTGATCTGCGTTTCGTTAGTCGTTAGCCGGACACCGGATAACACTGCGAGACCACAAACACGGGGTTTGTGCATCGCGCGGTGTGCCCCCTGTTTACGCCCAGCTTTTGCTCATTGCGCCTACCCATGGAAGGATGGCCAGGCTGAGTTGACTTGAAATGAATGACCTGCCAAACGAGACCAAAATCTCAAGGTCAAGGCCGAGGCCAGACTATGACTGTGTGACCGAGGTTGAGGACAAAGCCAAGTATTTGAGGCTAGAAATTTGAAGTGGAAATAGAAAGTTTAGTTGAAGCTTAGCATATATCTGAATATATGCATGATGACGAACCACACAACGGAATGCAAAGAAGGTACAGACACGAGGAATTACAACAGATTGGTGCTGGAAGAGCGTAGAGAACGTGCAGCTCAACGTGCTAGCTAGAAAAATAAAGGAGATACACAAGCTGAGAAAAACTGAGAGGAAATGAAAATGCTATGAGTCAGTGAAAGTCTAAATTCAATGCGTTGGTTGCTGGGAAGCCAAATCCAATAAAGACTCAAGATGCTGTCGATGAGACAGACAAGCAGACAAGTGCTAGGTAGCAGATGACCAAACGTGAGACACTGTAGCATGTAACATAACGTACCTACACATACGACGTCCTGCTGAGAAAGCCAACCCTTAGGACACGTTCCATCTAAAACACACACACACATATGCTGAAACAAACATTTAAAAAAAATTCAATTATGAACAAATCCGATCCAATTTTAGGATCTGATACGACTACCCAAGGTTTTTGGTTGCAAACACTGTGACGTCAACAGTAAAAAGTCGAAGGACAAAAGGTCGAAAGATGTTATTAAGATGCTTGTTTCGAGTCGGTGCTACAGAGATCACATTAAGTTCAAACGTCTTCTATACCGTGAAAAGCAATTAAACATAATCACAAGTTTATTCTGGCTAACAGTCGCAATCGTAGAAGGCGAAAGGGTGCACGCCTCTGATTCGTTTGTAACTTAGGCGCTGTGTAAATTGTGTTCTGACTGACTGACTGAAAACTGAGTACGGTAGATGATATAAATAGGAGCTCGTTATAGCTGAAGCTAACGAAAAAAAAGAAGAAGAAGGAAAAAAGGAAAAAAGAAGACATATTTATTCGGCAAATTGATTTACATATCGAATTACGTATTTTACCTTTTTGTGTGTTTTTTCTTTTTTTCTCTTACTTACCGTGTATATATGTTTGCGTGTGTGTAAGTGTTTTTTGTGTAACTTTGTGTTATTTGTGTTTGCTATGGGCCGTGTTGCCTGAAATAAACCTGTGATGTGATGGTGATTACACAAATAAGTAGCTTAACTAAAACATGGTGATTACACTCTGAATAATCAAATTATATAATTGCACATAAAAATATTTATAAAACAGAAAAAGTGCAGCAAATGTTATACAGTTGATAACAACAGTTGATACAACAGGAATCGCAACCAGCAAAAATATGTCAGTATCATTAACCCTTACCATCGAAACATACAATGCCAATATGAAATGTAGCTGTATTTTTCATAGATGTGATAAACGTCAAAAAAATTATAAATAAACGTTAATAACCTCGTTTATTAGGAAAAAGACTGTAAACGTTTGTAAACTAAAAGTAAACGTACACAGAGCGTAAGTTTGAATATTAGGCCTATTATTTGAATAATTCCAAATTCCAATAAAAGTTTTTTCATTGTCAAAGAATGTCTTACT
>Ga0056128_1006270_pt1 | contig 15019 bp, 6 predicted proteins | sample WorMetLIZISLAND2_FD_71113 | JGI IMG/M metagenome (GOLD analysis project Ga0056128, IMG submission 71113) | Marine gutless worms symbiont microbial communities from Max Planck institute for Marine Microbiology, Germany - Olavius geniculatus... ...
CCATGAGTTGCTTCGGAAGGCCGGCAAGAGTTGCGGAGCCGTAGTCAAGCCTGGAAAACACCAGCGCCACGATGAGCGACTGCATCACGTCGTTTGACACCGATCGACGTATGCTTCGTAATTGTCGAAGGGCAGCAAAACACTTCGAACATGTCTGAGTGACTTGGGTACGCATCGTCAGGTCAGCGTCAATGAAAATACCGAGATCGCGCACGCATCTGACAGGCGACACGAGATCAGAGCCAATTATAGGTTTACATACGTTTATTTGCCAATCAAGTCAACAAGCAGTGGCATAAAGACAGACAAATAGACAGATAGAGAGATAAAAACAGTCAAACGTATAGTCTGATATACATATAGGCTACTGCTACTGTTACAATACATGTATAGCATACATGTATGTCATGTCAGCTTCAGAACTACATAGCATAACGATTACCACGATTATTAAAACTTTAATCAAAGAACACCAGCTTTTAATGTTCCCGACATTATCTATCGTAACTTAAATAAAAAATAACAGATTTTAATAATTTTTGGCAGAAATATTTTAACACAGTTGGCTATTAAATAAGTGTTTTAGTTTCCACCTCACCCAACGTCTGCTTTTGCACTGTACCTGGGGAAAGCAGACCGAGCATAATAGGTGTTAAAATGGATGAAAAAACATCAATAAATTCCATCTGTCCTAATCTGTAAGCCCCAACAGCCGGTCTATTACAAGGTTTGACTGTTAGGCAGCAGTGTGTCTAGAAGTTTAGACGAAGTTTAGAAATGTTTGTGAAGTCCAAGAAGCGACTGGTACAGCCTGGATTGGTCAATTTGGTCTGGAGCAGAACATTATCGATACTGCTGTCAGTGAATGGAAAAAGCGTGTCCTTGCCTGTGTTCGCATAGTGGGCCAACATTTTAAACAATTTTACTGCAGGCAGTTAAAAAAGGACGACTGGATGAAATGTCAGCCAAAGTGTCAGAAATGTAAACCAAATGTGTTTTTACGCATTATGTTAGTTAAGCAATCATATCGCATTTGATAAAAAGTAATATTTCGTTGGTTGTGTTTTCCCTAGGTAGTGCAAAAGCACACGTTCGGTAAGGTGTAAAACTGAATAGCCATTTGATGGCAAATTGTGTTAGGAATATTTGTACCGAAAATTATCAAAATCGGTTAACTGGCTTTCAAGTTACAGTTGAAAATGTCGGGGATGCTTTTTTGGGACACAGTGTAATTACACTGTGTTTCAAAGTAGCAGCTTGGCGGAGTTGATAGCATTGTTGGTCGAATCAACGAAGTTAATCAACTCCGGCCCGGTTAGTACTTGGATGGGTGACCGTCAGCAAACGGGTAGCCTAAACCATTTCGGTATGTAACCGGCCACCCACGTCAACTCAGTTTGATTATTCCTCCGTGATTAGGCGCAACGAGTACCAACCACAGCCGGGTCGTAAACAGGCAACCCACGCGATGCATTAGCTTCTAACTCGTAGTTTGCAGTGTAAACTGTAAACTGATGTTTGGCTGAAGGCTAAGAAAACGGAGATCAGCGCGCTGCCTTATGGGCCACGTGTCTCAAAAAAGTCACCCTTTTTATTTTCGTGATAACATAGATGTCAAAAGTGGGCTGTGTAGTGTGTACATATGTTTGTTTTAAATTTACGAAGGTATGTTTTTGCTAAAATTAGCAAAACTGGACATATGACGAAGTTCTTACAAAAAGTAACATGAAGTCCAGCTGTCGCTATGAAAAGCCGACCGTATCGCCTACGTCCGAGGCCCAGCGTCCGACTTTCAATCACGGAAAGAAAGCGATTTATCAGTTCCATGCGCGCTATACTAACAGGAACGCTGCTCTCGAAAGCTACAATCAACGCTAGTAACAGACGTCGCGCTCGGTCATCTGGCCAGACGAGCTACAGAATGCAAACGCACTAGCAGGCCACAAGTAGCTATCATGGTCGTAAATAACCAATGCAAATAGCGGACGCAAATTTCGCAAATTTTTCTCACAAAAGACGTTTTACACTAAATCGCTGAAATTTTGCCTAGGTTTAACACACACATGGCTAATTATTCGTATAAAAAGTTTTCCCATACGACCTAACGTTTTGTCACAATACATCCGTTAGGCTACAGACGGACAGACAGACGACAACTCGTAGGCCTACCATAAGCTCGACCGTTACTTAAGTACGGTCGGCTAAGAAGAAGACGTTTTTTGACACACGGTGTCACGGAGTGCATAGCGGTATGTTTTTTGGAGGGGAAGGCAAATTACATAACCTACGGTCTAGCAGTGGTAACATTGGATTGGACGATTCTGAGTTAACTGTAGCTTACACTAGTACGTATCACAGATGTAAAAAACGTTCCAAAAAAATTTTTTAAAAACGTTAAAAAACGTAAAAAAGTGGCAAGAATAAAAAACGTTTAAAAACGTTGAATAAAAAACGTTGGCCATAATGTGTTGAACTTCTTGCCTAATGTCTAATGTTGTAAGTGCAGTATACCTGGAATTAGAGTTTAGATAGAGAGAACTTCATTTAATTTCAATTCAGTTGTGTGGTCATAAGACAATAGCATTAAATTAACTAAATATACTAGTTTAAACATTTTATTTAGTATATTTGGACTAACTAAGTAAACTACATCACTATGACTTATTAATTCTTTCTGTGGTCCCAAAAGTGCTTCGCAAAGCTTTTGATGGGATTTCAATGCATGTTTTTTAAAAAATAAAAAAACGTTGAGCAAATTAAAAAACGTTTAAAAACGTTAAAAAAGGGGCAGGAATAAAAAACGTAAAAAAGTTTTTTATATCTATGGTACATATATGGCTTGGTGGGCCAAGCCGGCCCCTTTCGAGGTAGGCAAAAATCGAATATTGGCTTGCCTGACTGGGGTTAAGGCGTTCACCTGTGTCGGGTGGCGGGTAATTTGGTGACCCCATAAAAAATCACGTTCTGTAGCTCTGAGATGGTTTACCATTAAGATGTGTTCAAGGCGACAGAAACGAAATAAATAATTAAAATGAACTGAACCAAAATGAGAGCCGCACGCTGCGGCGTTTATTTTATTTTCAGTTTACTTCAATTCATTTCGTTTCGATTCAGTTTAGTTTAGTTCTGTCGCTTTGTACGCTCCTTCAAGAGCTATACGCATCATTCAGTCTTCTAAGCGTTACGTGTGTGTATGTGCAGTGGTGGCGCTCAGTAACGCGCTGACGGATCCGCCAAGTGCTCGTAAATTCGGCCACGCATCTCTCGGATTGTCAATCACTGGGCTCGTCACTGGCATTGTCGCTATCATCGCCATCATCGTTTACTTCACCAGTCTCTCCAGCACCAGCAACGATGATAGGTCAAGTTCGGTCGCTTCTTGCCCGTATATGTACCTCGGATCTTGCTACAACCGCCGTCAGTACGTTGGCGGTGAGGACGGCTACTGTTACGGCATCAAAAGTTCGACCGGCTTCTGCTACTACGACTGAACTACGACATGACACCAGTTACAGATAAGCAGTGCTTCGCTTCGCAAACAGCAAAAGTTTTAGCATCCAGCCCTCACGACACTTCGTAATGTCGTATGATCATACTGGCTTTTTTCCAACACGCAGGTTTATGTCTGACTATGAATGTATATACCTACAATAAAACGTGTCATTTTTCACTTAAAATGCACAATATCCGTTTGGCGGGTAGGCTAGGAACAGGCGGTAGGTACACAAATTTTCCGGGTTGACTTTTGGCGTCAGGGCGGCGTCTTTAGACCCTCATGCAGCAAGCAGCCAGTTAGTCATGCGTGAAACAAACCGTGAGTTCGTGACGCTGCGGTATAGAAATAAGAAGAAACAAAACAACCGAACGCAGGCTTCAAAACCACGCAACTTCATAAAACGAAGGTGAACCCGGATACTACAAACGTTTCGATTCTCTATTACGGACATTAGCGTATAGCGTATTAAACTTGCATTAGGCCTGATGACTTGTTCTCCGTATAATAAACCATAATAGAAAAACCGTCTATCCGAACTATACAAATCCAGTTTTAATAAACTCAATGCAAAATGCGCTCAGTTTAAATTATTTAAGATTTAATGGTAATTAACATAATGATAAAATAGTAAGGTTTATAATTTTACTTCTACTTACTTTCGTGTTTTATTCCGCTTAACATTGCGTTTTATATGTTCAAGAAGCTACTGTACGACTTATTATTCAAAACGATCACTATAAAACTGCACCCACGCGTAATTATCCGTACTTACTAGATGCCGCACTGTTGTTCGTGGGTGAACGAGTACGCAGTAAAAGCTTACATCACTCCAGACAGTGCTGTATGATACTTAACCACGCTCAGATCATAAACTATACACTGTCGTTTGCTTTTTGCTTTATGAATGCAGCCAAAAGTTGTGAAAACAGTACTAGTACGAGCTAAGTGTAGTTTAAGTACTCGTTGCAATGACATAATTGCTAATTTAAAGTTAATGCTTTCGTAGTTGCATCTTAATAAGTCTATGACATTATACAACTTATCTTGTTGCTCTGACTTGTGTTATGTTGTTCTTTCGAAAACAATTGCAATTTAATCTAGTTTCAAACGATATATATTTTGTCCACCAATTTCATGTCCGTCAAATTCAGGTCCAGCATTTTCAGTCAACCCTACGAACGCACAACGTGCTCACGACGAGCGCACGACGTAGTTAACGTCGTGCGATAGTAGAGGCAACTTCCTCGTGTTAACGGGGTATTTCAATCACCTGAAATACCCCGCTAACACGAGGAAGTTGCCTCGACTATCGCACGACGTAAACTGAGTAGCCTATGTAGCTGCAGTTGAGCTTGTTTATACGAGACGCAATATTACTGCTAATTCGAGTCTAATAAATTTTCTTTCATTAGTTTTATTGCATCATTGAAAAGGCTTGCTCATATGTCTAATATTCGATTTCGATATCGATTCAATAGTCGCCTCACTAAACCGGAGCTAGCTGACTGCTGACGTGATTGGCCAGCTAATCTCCGCCCACTGAGACTCTTAGAGCCCTCCCCCAACACCCCTACCACCCAAGGTGTCCGTCTCCAAGGATGAATAGAAACCACCCAAAGTGTCCGACTACCTTTCAGGTGACTGCGGCGCGATTAACCAAACGCTGCTGCAGTTTGCCCCACTCAGTGACAATCGCTTGCTTCAGCTGGTTGACTTTCGTGAATCGTCGACACTGATAGGCCATCTGTTGAAAAACATCCCGAACGGCATAACTGACAAGATTTATGTCCGGGCTGTGTGGAGTCATATGCCAGGCTCGATCAACGTTGATCACGCAACTGGTCAGTGGCGTTGCCGGTTTGAGTGCGTCGTCCGATATTTCACAAGGTAGTCTAGAGATGTGGTGGGATATATAATAATAGTTCTATTACAAATTGTCTCGTGATTCTGATAGTGAAAAAATTTTGAAAATCGGCTAATATTTGGTAAAATTATAAAGTGTACAAAATGGTGCCTTTTTTGGCCCACTCTGTATGTATGCAATTCACAATGTGACAAAATTAATGCGACTTCTTCTTGGTGCACAGTATCACTTTTTTCGCTGTATAGCACCCTATATCCATCTTTAGAAAATTTTCCTGCCTCGGTTTATAATTCTAGAATACTTTATTCGTATTTTTCCATGTTGACAGCGCCTATCTAGATCGACTCAGCTTTATCGTTAGATTTGCGTCGATTGACGCATCTCTTTTTCTTTTTCTTTTCCGATAATGCGTAAATCCTCTGAGTTTAGTAATGTCGTGCATGGCAGGTGTGCATGAAGTGCTACTGTAACAACCGATAACGTTCAAGGCCATGAAGCTGATAAAAAGTGATAAAAACGTGCTGAAAGTGCTAATAAAAACAAAACAAATGTCTAGGCGCACCTTCCACCTTCAGACCATAACCATACTTGAAGATCAGTTCTTTGGCCCCACCAATCTCCATTTTCCACATTAATCCCCAGAATCGTTAAGTTAAGGCTTTAAAGGCTGGTCTGAAGCTTTAGCGGCTAGTTTAGCGGTTTAAACCGCTAAGCCGTTAAGGGCAATCGGGACTGCTAAGCCTTAGCGGCGGCTAAGACATTCTGTCACTGGCAGGCCCGTCGAGAATCGGGGGGAGTAGAGGGGTAAGTTACCCCCAGGCCCCTCGACGTTTGGGGGCCCCGCCGTCGCTCAGAAATATAAAGTACACTAGAGTGCGCAGTTTTTAAAAAGCAAAATTCAAAAATTTTCTCATCAGATGGGCCTCGCAAGATTATTTTTCTTGGGCTGTAACACTTTCACACATCCGACTTGCCACGTGAGCGAACATAATTATTCACCAATTATGCCGATCTTGACGAATAATAAATTTATGTCTCGCAGTCAGGTGTTAAAGTAGGCTACGTCGTACGCTAACGAACGTATTCTCAACGTTCCACGAAACCACTGTTATTTATAAAAATAATACAAAATTATCGAAAGTTCACGTCAATCTAATGCTCATTAGTCATGCTCATTAATATTCATTCACTGATTGAATTACGGCTTCTCAAATCCAGTTACAGAGTTACGGGTTAAGCTCTCCCAGTGAGTGTGGGGCAAAGCGCCAGCCGAAATCGAATTGGTGCATTTTAGCCTTAATATGTGACATTTGATGGCAACAATTTGAATATTTTTCCAGAGAATCAGCTGATTAAATTTCGTGCAGTTTACACAGTAAAAGTCACCTGGGGTCCAAAAGTTTGTTGTCAGTCGTTTACGTAGCTCCCCGCTTCCTACTAGGCTCAAATGACGCCTCTGCTTTTAAAACAAGTAGTAAAGCAACTACACATTGAAATCGAAGGCCTACAACAAATTCACAACATAGCAACATGTTGTGCAGCTCGTACGACTTGTCGTCGAACAAATTCTTGACAAATTGAAGCAGTGGAGTAGGAGCTAATCGCTTACAACAGCAGCCGCCGTATTGCACCCACCTGAGCGCCGACTGAGTTTCGGCTCATTTCCGTCCAGCCAATCGCATGAATCGTTTTCTCACCGTAGGCCCCTATGGCTTCTCATCCTCGTCGGCGTGACGGGAGAGGGCAGCACCTGCAGGTTAGTGCTGCGTAGTTTGCACAGTCACGGAGATGAAATCACAGCAGCTCGTGTGCAGGTATGCACAGGTGATACAGGTAAATCGCTTGCACTCACTCTGTGTTTTAGCGTCAGGATAAGATACTGCAAAAAGTTACACTTACAACATTATTTATCGCGCATAATAATAATCAATTAATCATGTTGCTGATTAATAATCATTTACAAAATACAATATAGATTATATTTTCTCAAATGTCTGATGTTATTTTGTAGGCCGGCGTATGCGAACTGCAACACACAGCTTTCGGCTTATGGTATGAGATGACAACAACGCCGTTTAAAAGATAAGCATGGATAGCAAAGAAGTAGAATATAGTAGGCCTACGGAGAGTCCGCCATCGTATCAAGCAGTAGCCGAGTATCCAACAGCCTATTCAGTTGCGCCGGAGCCAACACCGTATCCAGCCGCGGTGTCCCAACAATATCCGCCACCATTACAGTATCCACCACCTGTTCAGCCGTATCCTGAAGCGGCTCCGTACGGAGAAGCATACGCATACGGAGTGCATTCGGCGGATGGATATCCTTCTACACAGCAGCAGCATCAGGCGGAATACGGGACTCCACAGTACACAGCATCGTCTGGACCACAGCAGGTGGTCATGGTGGGAGCAAGACAACAGTATCGGCCGCCGTCATACGTCCCGTCGTACATCGGGCACATTGTCTTTGCCTGCTTGGTCCTCTGGGTCTGCAACTGTCTATTTGGGTTCATCGCCTTTATCTTGGCCAGTCAGTACAGATTCGTTGTAATTTTTTTGTGATTATTAACGTTCGTTGAATGTTCAGTGTTTAGTGAAAATGATAATTAAAAACACATAGGTTGACCTTAACCTGGATCTTCTACGTTTTTACCCGATAATAGGCACCAGTTACTCCTGCCCTGGAGAACGTTTACACTAAAAGTTTTGCTTTTCGCTTTTTAGTTACGAGATTGTGCGGTACAGACGGACGGGCGAAACCTGTAACGCGATTTATTGGAAATATCGCTTCTTCGCACCGCGATGTAAAGTTTATTGTAGGCCGATAGATAATGCCAAAAACAATGTGCACAAAAAGCACGCAACGTCGATGTTGTACCTGTGCCAGGGAAATGTCCGCTTTTGAGTCATTCTGGCGGGAAAAAGTCTGTTTCCTAGGTGAGACAGTGCATGTCGTGATTGTCATCGCCGTAACTATGTGTTATGTTCTGATTATGCGCGCGTGCAGTGGTGGCAAGCAGCAGCGCCGTGTCAGACCCGAGTGGTGCCAGAAAATGCGGCAACGCATCAATTGCAATGTCAATCATTGGAATAATTCTCACTGTGGTCGTCGTTATCGCTGTTGTTGCCGTCTACGCCAGTACGTCATCCTGCAAATACCAGTACTTCGGCAGATGCTACCGGGACCGTGATTACGTCGGTTGGGGCCACTGTTCTGGATCACGTATCGGCGACTTTTGCTACTACAACTGATCCACAGTGTACATGCTATACAGCAAGCGGCGGTTACAGCTGCAGCAGCTGCTGCTGTATCAATGCCGTGATTTCTATGGGCCTGAAACATTCTCGTGCTTCCGTTTGCACTCTAGCAAAAAGTATGTACGGGAAAATAATTGGTTTATTGTTTTAATTTTCTTTTACTTTATGTAACAACAGCTATATAAAAGTTACGTATTTAACAGTGCCCAAATATGCTTAAAGGGTCTTGCAGAAATTTTAGGGACGGAGGTATTTTTATAGACTGGCGGCGACTGGAAACACCGGAATTTTTTACGCTTTACAGCAACCGTTGCATCAATGACGTGCGTCGATTAGCGACCATTGAGTTGACCAACACACATACCGTTAACTGCTTACGTAATACGTAGACAGAAAATTATTATTTCTGTCTATCGCAGTGAATGGCGGATAGGCAGGCCTATACTGTTTTCTTTAAATTATGTATGTGCCTGTCTGTCTCTCCGTCTGTGCGCAGCGGACCGATCAATCAGACCAGTTTGAACGTTAAATATTGTACGCTTAATAGTGGTGTGCATTATTATGACATAAATTTTTCAAAAACGCTAATCCTAACTCAAACCCTAATTTTAAGCCTAAATCTTAAAGCAAAAAACTCTACAACATAATATTGGCGTTAATTTTGGTCACTACGTCTAATGCAATTACACCAAACGAAACGACAATAATGCTGCCGCCTGGCGAATGCAATTGAGTTTTTCGTTTTTATACTGCCGGAATAATAGACTATAGGCTATTGTTACGGCTGCCAAATTAATAGTTACCGGCTCACTGCGTTAAATTACTATTTTGTAAAACAAATAACTTGGCGGAGTCAGCACTCTCGCGTGCGCTTTTTAGTTTTGCGCTATTCCGAAACCATATGAAGTACAACGCGTGCGACTATCAGTTTAGTTCCTTATATTTTCAGATAGGCCTACCGATCATTTCGCGTAAACGTCGCTATTTCCCCGTTAACTAGTACTTAGTGCTGTCGGCTAGATATTATGTAGGCCATTATCGACTCGAGCTGTATTTATTGCTTGATAATGACTATGTGACCTTTAGTAATTAACTCTGAAAATTGCGCCATTGATGCTAGAAACGAAAATTATAAGTTGCATTGCAGAAAGATCTCCTAGGCCTGTCATTGCAACTTTCTGTCAACACGTTGGACTGACCTTAAATTACTGATACAAACGCTGTAGGCCTAACTACGGGTATAGCTGTAGTTACATGATCAATAAATATCGCAAAAGTTTTGACAAAATAAGTTGTATACATGTATATGGTCTTAGGTTATCGATGACAAACATGTACATCATTGCGCGTAACTGAACGTTTGCTCTTTATGTCAACGTAAAAAGTCGTCTACAAGCGAAAGTTGTGAAATTAGTTGCGAAGAAGTCAGTTAACTGTAATGAAAAAAGAATAGAGCTGATCGCAGAATATAATGTGCATTGTATTTCTGTCACGGTTTGTATTTGATTGTTTTGCTCCTTATGAAGTCTGTACTCGTAGATAAGACATATTATGGTCCATATTGCAACTTGTTCGTGTTTTAAAATGTCACTCGACGAGTTCTTTGCGAAAAATTTGGTGCTATGTGCTGTATAATTTTATCGCTATATCGGTTAGATATCAAGGAATTAATCCATTGCATGTAAATTGTGTAAACTGGATTCTAAAAAGTGACACTATATAAAAAATGTTAACAGTGCAATTTACCAGATTTTGTCCTGACTTTTCTCCGGCACCTAAAATATATTTATTTTTTACTTAGTCTTAGTCTATTGTAATTATTATTTTAGTTTTTAAGTTTCTAAATGTAATTTGATATGTTGCTTTTATTCTGTGCACGTTTGTTGCGTATATTAGTAAAAATTATTGTTATGCAAGAAAAAGTACAGTAGGTATCGTACAATTTGTAGCAAATAATTTTGCGTGTATTCTTTCTTTCTAGTGCACTGACCTAACGTAGAATTGTAACCCGTTACCACATGCACCGGGCTATAACAATGTTTCATTCTGTTCAACCCATAGATGTAAAAAACGTTCCAGAAAATTTTTTTTAAAAAACGTTAAAAACGTAAAAACGTGGCAAAAATAAAAAAAGCCGTTTAAAAACGTTGACAAATAACTTAGCCTCACTTTGTTTAACTTCTTGCCAAAAAATCTAATGCTGTAAGTGCAGTACAGCTAGAACTAAAGAAAGAAATAAAATTTCGTTCGATTTAAATTCAACCGTGTAGCCATAAGACCACGTATCACTAGACTAAGTAAGTAAACTACCACCATTATAGCCTATTAATTCGTTTGAGTGGCTTTAAAAGCTCTTCTCGACGTTCTCGATAGAATTTTCAAATTTTAATGAACGCTTTTTATAAAAATAAAAAAAAACGTTGAAAAACGTAAAAAAACATTTTTACATCTATGGTTCAACCGAAGTTCTCTGCTAAATTGTCTATTATTTGAATATTTTGCCTAAGGTGCTTGACTGCACACGAAATAGCGTATTCAGAATCGAGACATTATGATAATTATTCTTTTGGCTATTGTTGCCCACAGTATCCGGAAAGAATTTAGCGCGGCTTTTAGTGTGTCCATGATCGAGCAAAATCCATCTCAGTTTTCGTTTCGTCACTGTGAAGTTGATACATCATAGCTTGCTAACTTAACACGTTAGTATTATTTTGCGACTAACATTAACGTTTAAGCGTGTTTGCATATTCGCTTAACTGCACATAACGCTGGACTTTAATTTTAACTTACTTGTGTGAACGTTCTAGTAGGTCGCGTTACGAGACTTGTTTGCCCGTCGGCTGTCTGTCACGTACGGACTCTCAGCGCGAAAACAACAAGATGCCAAACAACCAAAAGTGGTGTAAACGTTCCCAGGGCAGGGGCAACCGGTGTGCCAATCTTCATACCAAAACGTCAATAGTATAGGGTTAGGTTAAGGTTGTGCAACTCTCGGCGACGGCCGCATGCCATGTCCGGCATTGGACAGACATATATTTCTAATAATAATTGCATAAAGTAAAGCAAACAGTTCACACAATGCCTTAATCTTTGCATTCTAAAAAACAAATTACGAGAAACATTAACAGACAGCTTAGCAAAAATATAATATGTTCAGGGCTGCTTTTTGTAAACATTTGTAGGTCTATATTCTATTGTGTTATTAACCTAATTTGTGTGCTCCGCGTCCTGTCAACTGCATAATAGACTCTAAGTAGAAATATGAAGCGGAGCGAAACGTAAGGCCGCACGGAGCCGTAAGTCCGACGCGTGAAAAAGTTTGGGGAATTGAATTTCCTCTCGTAGCAAAGTCACGTGGCCCGAACTCAAATACGTTAGCATACGCAGAACGCGCATTGTCGACTTAGGGTGGGTCAACATCCGCGCGCTAAACGTCCTTGTTAGTAGACCAAATTTTACCATTTTTTATTCAGTGCGGAAGGGAGTGTGCTTGATAACGCCGTTTTCTGTTTGTTGATAGATCTATCCGTTCCAAAGATATTCGCGGTCAAAGTCGAAAGTTGGCCCTAATCGCAACGAATTTTTGACGTTTTTCTCCTTCCAAATTTTAAGGGGCGGTATACTTCCGAAAAGTTGTACTCGCGTTTTTATCCCCACCTAGCGGCACATCACGCAGTAAAGTGTCGTGAGACTACTCCCATTGGCTTCAAAGTTATAAGCGCGCTTATGCTACATTTTAAGCCAATTTTTGACCACTTTTGTAAAAATATTGTTGGGGAACCCTCATCTCCGGTGAGATGTGCGCTGACAAGACTTGGTCATTCTGTGGCGCGTGTAAAAATTTCGGGGCGCAGCACCCCCTATAGGCCGAAAATATGATCTTTCGAAAAGTCTATTGGTGGGTATAAACATTAGCCGCGTGAACGCTGTGGTTAGTGGACAAAAGTTCTACCGGACTTTTTTTCCTCTAACGCGGAAGAAATAGTAGTCGATAACGTAATTTTTTTGGATTTTAAATATATCCATCCTTTACGGAGATATTTGGGCTTACATTTTAAGATTTTTTAAAATTGCGCCAAATTTAGGATGTTTTGGCTTCAATTTTTTTTTGGGGGGGAGGGCAGGCCATCAAATTTTTGGAAAGGGATTATAAAATTGAACACGCTTCCCACCATGTGGCAAAATTTTACGGCTATCGGCCGAGGGACCTCGGAGATCTCGCGTTGAAAAAAATAGCAGTAAAACATAAGGCCTTCCCGGACCGTTCCGGGCGGCCTAATAAACGAGTATTGTATTGTGTTGTGTTTTTTTGCGGTGCCACTACAGCGGTTACAAAGCTATAAGGAAAAAGATGGAAAGCAAGGAAGAAAACCCAGCAACCGCTGTAACAGTGCAGCCGCAGCAGCAGACGCTGACGGTGCAGCAGTCGTTCGTCGGTCACATTGTTTTGTCTTCTACCGTCATTTTCTGCTGCAACTTCTGCTTTGGAATTGCTGCTTTCGTCTTGGCCAGTTAGTATAGTCTTTATTAATAAAATAACAGACCGCTAAATATAAATGCACAGTAAAAATTGTCGATATAAACAGTTATAAGTCAAAAAGCTGAAAGCAATCTTTATACAACGCCCTATGCATGGAATTACACTCGTCAATGCTGGTGATTTTAGTTTGAAGCTTGTAATTTACAGCGTCTGTATACGGACACGGGTGACACAGCTAAATTAGATGCTTATGGATAAGAGTTTAAAATTATTTTACGATTTTTATAAATCGTGCAGCAATTAGATACAAACAACATTATGTAATATGTAGAAGGTATATGCATTGAAAAACTTCATAGTAGGCGTATGCAACTACAGAAATTAATTATAATAAACTTACCAGTTTACACTACTGTGTAAGGGCGACCAAGTCACACATCCAAAACAGCAGAAATTATTTTACTAGGACACAAAGTGATAGAACGACGAACTGGCTGCCCTTACAAACCCAACCTATTACTTTTTGTCCTAGTAAAATGATTCCTGTTGTTTTGGATGTGTGACTTGGTCGCCTTTACACAGTAGTGTTAACTGGTAAGTTTTTTATATTTAATATTTGCTGTTTTATTAGCAAATTTTACCTAATGTGACCGAACTCAATCACGTGACATTTGACTCGCGGTGGTCGACTTCCTGTAGGTGGTCCATTGTGACCATGCGTCTATCTTACACCGTTACGGAGATATAAAACCTCAAACTTGCATTTGCCCATGTTAACAAATTCATGCCTAGCGTCCCCCAAAAATGGGACACCGAGTTTGACGGCAAACTATAAAATAATTTAGGCACTAATGGATCACAGGCCAAAAGATCACTGCGCATGCTCTGTCACGTGATCGAACACTTAAGCAAAGATTGACTAGAAAAAGTAGAACGACGAAACTTGTCGTTCTAAGAAAAGTTCTAAATAAACTTTTACACGACGTATTTATCACAACTAAAGAACTGTATGCGTGTGCGCAGTTATGGCTACGAATGCTGCGGGGCAAAACCCGTAAGGTGCAAGAAAATTTGGCAAGATTTCACTTTGGCTCTCACTTGCTGGAGTGGTCGTCGGCATTATCATGTTTATCATTGTTATTTCCGTTAACGCAAGCGATCATAACAAGTACTAACGCTTCGCTTACACATACACATGCGGAACATACAAATTTTGTAATTGGCGGATCTGCCTGAACACCACGGATCACACCGCAGAGCATCTCATATCCCAGGCATTGCTTATATGTTACTGACCCCAGATCAGTCTGTGACACCGCATATCACAGCAGATTACTAACTTAGACCGCGTTCACACAACGATCTTGGCTCGACGAGCGCCTGATGAACTTTGAAGTTAAACGGTGCAATATTGCAAATATTCATGAAGCTGGCTCGACGAGCGTACGTTGTGCGCTGGTCACTAACAAGCAATTTCTGGCATCTGCGGTTGATCTGCGATGATCCTCGGTGTTTAGGCAGGCCGTAATTGGCTAATAATATGTTTATTATGTTGCGCAATGAAGGACAACAGTTTGTGCTATTAGAACTGATCTAGACTTACAGCATGCGAACATTGTAACAACGCCTTGCTTCTCGCTTCGCCACCATTATCTACCTGCTATCTGCTACGTAGAGAACAAACATTAGTATAATATTCAAGAATGATATGTCTTCACTAGGGGTGGTGTCTAAGCCCCTAACTTTTATGCATTCATAGCTTCATTTCATAAAAACTTAAGTTACTTTTAACAAAATCATCATAGTTACATTAAAGATCCATGGCCACGGTCAAACTCACTTATTTATGTACATCTAAATTAGACATTTTCATCTTGCATATATAATATGTTGATTTAAGCTTTATAAATATATGAAAATA